>ENA-OSEO01000495-OSEO01000495.1-sediment-metagenome-genome-assembly--contig:-NODE-495-length-98657-cov-4.670968_pt1 | contig 98657 bp, 93 predicted proteins | sample MGYA00237883_ERZ534232 | MGnify/ENA metagenome assembly ERZ534232
TTCAGGCAACCAGCCGGATTGGTCGTCGATATCCAGGTCTGGTTGTAACGGTGTATAACTGGGCTCGCCCCAGGGATTTGAGCCATTACGAGCGGTTCGAGCATTACCACTCAACCCTTTACCAGCAGGTTGAAGCCTTATCAGTGACTCCCTTTTCACCCCGTGCGATTGATCGTGGATTGGCTGCACTTTTGGTTTCTTTCCTGCGACTGTATGGATTTGATTTCAATAGTAATGAAAGCGCAGAGTTACTAACACGCGACCATCCTATCGTAAAACATGCAATTGATGAAATCTGTCGTAGAGCTGGTTTGGTAACAGGAAGCAATCAAATCGAACAAGACGTACGCGCTGAACTAAAAATTCGAATTGACATATGGCTAGCCCGGGCTGCCAAACTGGCAGCTGGCGGCTCCAAATTAGGTTATAAGGGCAAGGGGGATGGCCGAACACTGGCTTTACTGGAAACGCCGAATAAACAAGATCGGGATGTTTTCACCTGTCTGACCTCTTTACGGGATGTAGAACCTTCAGTAAATCTTGTATTGAATAATTATGAAATTGAACCTCCTGCCAACAACGTGGAGGCAGATCAAGGACAGGTGGCAGCCCAATGACCAGACCTAATAATATTAAAGTGGGAGAACTTAATCCATCCCAACTGCTCTATACGTATGGTGTTGGAGCTATTGTTGATTTACCTCATTTATCCGCCATCGTTTCCGGGTTGGACGATTGGCCGGTAGATCCTGAATATGTTCGCGAAATCCAGGAAGAACGTCTACTTTTGGCGCTTAAAGGTGAATTGGGGAATCAAGTGCAGCGACTGTTATCTTTGCCCAGCGTTCCGGATGTGGGCGGGAAACCCAATCCGTTTGATAAAGAAGCTCATATCGGTGTACCTGTGAGCACTTTTCCGCAATGGATGATCTGCCCCTCATGTCAGGTACTCGCACCCACCCAATCTGAGTTGTTTGAACTGAAGGTGGATTACTATCACCCTGACCGAACGCATTATGAACATGTCAACTGCAATAGAGCTAATAAACCAACAGCGTTGCCGGCACGCTTCCTAGTATGCTGTGAAAACGGTCACCTGGATGACTTTCCTTGGGTAGAATATGTTCATCATTTTGACCCGACCAAATATGATCACAAAAGCCTGACTTTATCAGAATTTGGTCCATCGGGTGAGGCTCGTGATCTTTATGTGGAGTGTAATATTTGCGGTGCAAAACGGCAACTGGCTGAAGCTTTCGGACGTGAGAACCGCGAGAAAATGCCCATTTGCAAAGGACGAAGGCCGCACCTTCATGATTACGATCCGGATGGCTGCGACCTCCATGTGCGCGCAATCTTGCTGGGTGCCAGTAACCTCTGGTTTCCGTTTGTCCTCAATACAATTTCCATCCCCACCACAGCGAATAAGCTGGATAATTTGGTCGCAGAAAACTGGGGAGAAGTAGGCCGCGTTGAAAAGGTTGACGAATTGGCCTACATGGAGAAATGGGGGAAACTGAAGGTATTCGCGGAGTATGCTCTGTCTGATTTATGGGATGCCATCAACAAAAGAAAATCGCGCGAGACCTCCAGCGAGAATGAAGAACATCCTAATCTTCTAACCCCAGAATGGGTTGCGTTCACAACCCCTGAATCGCAAAACCAAACTCCTGATTTCAGGCTGAAACCTGTAAATCCTCCCACCAAGTATAAGGATCTATTCTCACAGGTCGTTCTGGTTGAACGATTGAGAGAAGTTAGAGCTTTGGCTGGATTCACTCGGATCGACTCTCCCGGAGAAATGGCGGAAAGCGACGAGGAAGAAATTCAGGCTGTTTCACCCATCTCAAGAAAAAAACCAAATTGGATTCCGGCGATTGAAGTGCGAGGCGAAGGAATTTTCCTTCAATTCAAGGAGACGGAAATCCTCAGATGGCTAGCCCAGCCTGCTGTAAAAAACTGGGAATCGATGTTTTTCCAGGCGCATATCGAATGGCGCAAGAACCGCATGATCGAAAAACCTGAAGCTAACTTTCCGGGCTTACGTTATGTTCTGTTGCACTCTTTTAGCCATGCGCTCATGCGCCAATTTGCCATGGAGTGTGGATACACTCAGGCCAGTATTCGAGAACGGATTTATTCAAATAATCCAGGCCAACCGGGTATTCCAATGGCAGGAATCCTTTTTTATACATCCGCTCCCGATTCGGATGGTACATTAGGCGGTTTAGTGAGTTTAGGCGAACCCGAAAATTTGGAAAGGCATATTGATGCTGCTCTGGAGGCATGCGGTTTATGTGCCTCCGACCCAACTTGCGCTGAACACATGCCTGGATACGGCGCATCAACGGTTCATGCGGCAGCCTGTCATTCTTGTCTCTTTTCGCCTGAAACTTCATGCGAGCGGGGAAATCGCTATCTTGACCGTTCAGTACTGGTTTCAACTGTAAGCCATGATGACCACCGGTTTTTCAGCTATGGATGAAAACTCGTTAAGTCTTCTTATATCTGATTTCGTTCAAAGTACACCTTTTGAAATTATTCAAGAAGTACTTAAAATAATTCGTGAATGGCCAGCAACCCCATCTGACTTTCAGAAGACAAAATTGTTATCATCTATCCAGAGCCCTCACAGTAAGGACAAACTCAAAAAGATAATTGATTGCTGGAAAAGGGATTTCCCGGAATTGTCATCCGACGGAGTTTGTTTATCCATTCAATCCTCTTTAGCGACTTTTAGAACATTATCTACCCCGCCATTGGAATTGATTTGGACCGGTCCTGAAGGATTGGCAACTAACTTACGTCGGACTGATCAGGCTTTGCTCGAATTGATTCAAGGTGCAAATAAAAATCTTTTGGTGGTTAGCTTTGCAGTTTATAAAGCCCAGCCAATAATTGAGGCAATTGAAGCCGCAATTCTCAGGAATGTGAAGGTGATCATTTGCCTGGAAGATTTGGATGGGAGTCAAGGAAAATTATCATTCTCAGGTATAAACGCCTTTTCAGAAAGTGTTTTCAAGCTTGCCTCGTTTTACTCCTGGCCACTCGAGAATCGCCCACATACAGCCGATGGTAAATTCGGCTCTTTACATGCAAAAATTGCCGTTGCAGACCAAGAAAAAGTATTTATCTCAAGTGCCAATCTGACTGATTATGCTATGGATTTAAATATCGAAATGGGAGTGCTGATTGAAGACCGAGTGATTGGAGAACAAATCACAGGTTTGATTGACGATATGATAGTGAATTCAGTCTTTCGGAAAATATCAATGAGGTCGTGACTAAATTTTTATTTATTCTTCTTTGTTTTTATACAAAAAAGTAACTGCTCGTTATACCGATAAAAACATTGGGTAAATGTTTATCGTACACAGATTATCAATTTATAATTGAAGAATGATGGTCGACAACACATTCGAAATCACACCCGAAACTTGGATCATATCCGACACGCATTTCTTCCATGAGAACATCGGAAGATACTGCAACCGCCCCGAAAACTGGCAGGAATTGATTATCAAGAACTGGAATGACTTGATTTCTCCAGATGATACTGTCTTGCACCTGGGTGATTTTTCGTTTGGGAAAAGAAGTAACTTTGATGCGTTAACAGAAATACTGCACGGAAGAATAATTCTGATCCGTGGGAACCATGACCGTTTGGGAAGGGTGCGATATGAGTCTCGCGGTGTAACAATCGTAAATGAGCCCATCTACGTAGAGCTTGATGAGAAATTGAAGGTCATTTTCTCACATTGGCCAGTTGTTCCACTTGATGACGGTCGGATAAATCTGCATGGTCATATTCACAATAATCCACCTCCTCCTGAGGGTACTACTCTTGGACCCAACCATATTAATATGAGTGTTGAAGTACGCGAATATCGACCATGGCGATTGAAGGACATCATTCCTGGAATATAAAACACAAAAGAGGGCAGCCATCCCATGGACTGCCCTCTCATCCTCTCACCTCACTGCCCTAAATTGACATCCAACACTGGCCGGCTTTCCCAACATCGTCCAGGACAGGCGCTCGACCACTCCCCACCAGATTCCTGGGACTTCGTACCACTTGGCACCTTCGACTCCCTTTGGAATATCCGGGTCAGACGCAGTCATTTTGGCCAGAGTACTTTCTGGATGGATCGCCACCGCCGTGTAAACCACGCTATAAATCGGGCCCAGTGCTGCCAGAGAGAACATCATTCCCCAACCACATCTTGAAGGTTGCACGGTTTTAGCGGCATCGATTCGATCGTGGATAAACTCAGCATAAGTCATCCCCTCTGGAGAATCCGGAACAGTCATTGGTTGATTGGCTCTGTAACCAATAAAAATCAGGCCAGCACAGATCAGAATCACGATTGTGTTCCAAATGGCTTTCCAAACTATGTGAATGAATCCTGCAACCATGTCTATTCCTCCGCCTTTTTTACCTTATAGTTATCTTCAGGTTTTTGACCTTCAGCAATCATCAAATTTCCAAAACGAATTTCTTCTCGATACATTCGGTCAATGGACACTTCAACTACATCTCCTTCACTGCGCCCCATATTTCCTGAGAGATCTTTCAACTGACGGACACATTCGTTACTGAGTCGAAACGAACGGACTGCTTTAGTGGATGAGTTTTTTATTGGCATGGTTTTTAGCTCCCTTAATTATGCATATTGTAATACATTTGTATTACTTTTACAAGTACTAACCGCAAATCACTCCAATAGAAGTTATTGTTTTGTACAATTCTGCATTTCAATTGCATTATTGTACAATCTTGTTATAATGGAGATATAAATTATCAGATCGACTGACCCATATTTAAATTGGAGCGTTATTTATGATAGAAAGAACATTGGCATCCAAAATAACTTCTCTGGCACAGAAGTTTCAGGTAATCACGCTCACTGGTCCACGCCAGTCAGGAAAGACCACCCTGGTTAGAGCCACCTTTCCAGACTTGCCCTACGTCTCCCTTGAGGAGCCTGATATCCGGCAGATTGCGCTGACCGACCCGCGTGGTTTTCTTTCCAATTACCCCGCCGGTGCGATACTGGATGAAATCCAAAATACGCCTGAGTTGTTCTCTTACATCCAGCGGATTGTGGATGAAAACCGTAAGATTCGCTTTATTTTGACCGGGTCATCAAATTTTCTGTTAATGGAAAAGATTAGCCAAACCCTGGCAGGACGCACCGCGGTCTTGCATCTTCTCCCCTTCTCTTTTCAAGAACTTGAACCTTTGGCAGAGTCGTACGAAAACCTGATTTTCAAAGGTCAATACCCGCGGATTTACGACCGTGACATCTCCCCTACTGATTTCTATCCATCCTACATCCAGACCTACGTGGATCGGGATGTGCGCATGATCAAGAATATCGGGGATATAAATGCCTTTATCCAGTTCACTCAGTTATGCGCCGGCCGTATAGGTCAGCCGTTGAATTATGCCAGTTTAGCCAATGACGCCGGTATCAGTCCCAACACTGCCAAATCGTGGCTTTCGATTTTGGAAAGTTCTTATATCCTATATCGTCTACAACCATACCACCGCAATTTCAACAAACGGTTGATTAAATCACCCAAGCTCTATTTTTATGATACCGGAGTCGCCTGTTCACTTCTTGGTATACGCGAGCAAGAACAAGTCAATTTGCATTACATGAAAGGCTCCCTATTTGAAAATTTGATTCTCAATGAGTTTATCAAACGTAGTTTCAACCGGGGTGAGAACCGTCTGCCATATTATTGGCAGGATAACCACGGCAAAGAAATTGATTGCTTATTGGTAAATGGTGAACAGGTTACGGCGGTTGAGATTAAATCCGGAAAAACAATATCCACCAGCTATTTTGAAAATCTTAATTACTGGCGATCTCTTGCCGCCATACCTGAGAATCAAGAATTTGTGGTCTATGGTGGTGAGCAATCTATACAAATAAGTGCCGGCACTTTAATTAGCTGGAAGGATTTGGGTCGCATTCCAGATTGACTAAAACTCCAAACAAACTGATATTTTTTGATTTACCCACCAATTGACAAATATTTTTTGGAACACACGAAAAATATGACCGGATCGATGTGACCACGATGTAAGGAAAATGTATAATGGAAACCAAACCTATTCGTAGTGAAGCTGACTATCAGGCGGAATTGAAAGAAATCGAGAAACTGATGGAATCTCAAACTGCGACTTCCGATGGCGACCGGATGGACGTGCTCGTGACGCTAGCTGAGGCATATGAAGTGAAACATTTTCCCATCCCAGAACCTGATGATCCGGTACAAGTGCTGGATTATTATATGGAAAGTCGCGGTCTCAGTCGTTCCGATATAATTGCCTACCTGGGCAGCAAAGAACTCGTTTCAGAAGTTCATAACCGCAAACGCAGGCTATCTCTTCAGATGATCCAACGACTACATTCAGGCCTCGGGATCCCCGCGGATCTTTTAGTTGGCAAACAGACACATGAAGCTTTGTCGACCGACAAGGCGCGGATCGAGTCGCTCTTAACTGCATAGGTTAGATCAACAGCCCTTAATTTTTTTTTGCTGATTATTATGTAGAGGCTGACCCTTTGTTTTAGCACAGCCTCTAAGATGTCAGACAAGTAATGCACGTAATACACTTAATTCTTCGATTCGCATATCGCACAAAGCTCAACAAAAAAAATTTTCGACGACTATATTGGAGAATTCTGGTTACGGTTTTTGTTCAGTTAATTTTAGTTATGTACTCTCAATACTTTATCAGTCCGATAAGATTTGATATTGATCTCAGTGTAACGGTGTGAAAATGCGGTTATAACTCCGGTAAGGATGAATCCTCCTCCGATGATTGACAAAGCCGTATGCCAAACGGTAGCATAGTTTATCCCATCAATTGTATGTGTTGGAACCATCATAAACTGGATCGTGAGTGTGAGCATCCCAACAACCATCAATGAAAAAGCGGCTGCATTTCTTCCTACTTTTTCGTTCTCAGAATGTTTCTCAAAATTCACACCTTTCCAAATTCCAGGAATCCGGAAGAGAAGAAACACTAACAACGTAACGACATTCGTATATAAAACGCCATCTACTGGCATGGATGCTCCACGTAGAGCACGCGAGGCTAGCATATGGATCGCATTGAGGATCGTTCCGAGTAACAAGGCAATGACAGTAGCGCGATAAGCCTTTTTACTTCCTTTGATAAGCAACACAACTGCACACACTCCCAGAACTCCTGCGGCAACACCGATCAGAACGAACAAGATCCACAGCCATTGAAATGAAGCAATTCCGGCGAATTTTCCTCCAAAACCCGTTGGGTTAAGTGCAACGCAAGTTGTACCTGCGCCGCCCATCAGCGTAAATGCTGCTGTCATGCTCATTAACGCAATGCCTATGATCCTCAACAGTTTTGCCCACCATTTGTTTCTCATACAATTCTCCTTTGTGAAATCTATAGATTCCCGTATCTATAAGCACAGGTAGAGTGGATTATCCCAGTGCAAATCCAGCAACAAATGCTGCTGTCATAAAAAGCAATAGAACAGGTAGTAGACGAAAAATGGTCTCCCGTGATAGAAGAGGTTTTCCTGCTTTGAGCAATGCTAACAACATTCCACCCAGGCTAATTAGGACCCCACCCACGCCAATCAAAAGAAAACCTAATGGAGCGAGGCGAGAAAACACCAGGATGATTGGAAGTAAAAATATTGTCAAACCAGCAATGCCATGCACAATTACCAGAACAAACAAGGGGAGTTTACTTTTGATAGGCAGTGATCGGGTGATTACTATTGCCAGGAGACCAACAATCGAAAAAACCAAATACATAATCCGGTAATACAAGAGATGTTGCCAGACGAGTCCTGTTGCAAGGCTAAGTGGAATGATGGTCGAAATCATGACCACAAAGGGTGAATCCAATACCTCAAAGCCAAGGATGAGCAATAATAATCCAGCTACGAGCAGAACACCAAAAGAGGTGGAGTATGCGATCATCGGTAAAGTGCTCAAACCGTCAATTCCAACTGCAATCTGGTATGCAGCGAGTAAACCGGTGAGGAGGAGTAGAATTCGATCCAAGATGGTTATTTTCATAAAACATATTCCTCGGGAATTTTGGATCGCAGGACCTGTGCAAAATGCGCGAAGTAATGCAGGCTGGCAGATAATAACCCACCACCGATCCCTAAATACAGGATAGCTAATAGTGGTTTTGGAAAAGAGGAGTAGATGCGTAGGTAGATACCTAGAAAAATCATGAACAAAACCAGTGGATAACTTGTCCATCCCTGAAAGGCGAACAAGCACACCTTTTCGCCTTTCAATCCGCTAATCCGTTTAATATTCTTTTTCGCAAGTTTCGAAAAGCCGAAGAAATAGATCATTGTTGCTAACGACATACCTGCTATTACCAGTAAGAGCATAGTGAAGAGAACAACCGGTTTCAACCAAAAGGAGGCAAAACTGATCAGCATCAACCCCACGCTAAACCAAACGATTCCAGCGGAGAAATGTAGCCAGACTTTTCGTACAGCGGGTTTAAACTTGCTAAGAAAATTAACAGTGAAGGTCATTATATTACCATCAACAGCATGGAAGAAAGCATGTAAACCGAAGCGTACTTAAAGAGGCCAAAATTGATACGCTCTGAAGGACGAATGATCAAAAACAACGCCAAAATGATCAAACCGATTGAAAGCACACTGAGCAATCGCAAGCAACCCCAAGTTAATCCAATTCCCCACGCGGCCATTCCCATCGCGAATGCTGCGAGGATGCTTGAAACAGCAATTATGGCTTGATTGACTTTTGTTCCATATACTGACACGACAGTTGGGATTCCAGCATTAAGGTAGTCTTTAGCGTAACGCATATTAAAGGTCAGGATATGGGTCGGGATCCATAACAGGATTCCCAACGCCAAAACGACTCCAATCCAGTCCAGGCTGCCTGAACCGAGGAATCTACCGGCAAGGATCGGCATGCCTCCTGAGATCCCGCCCCAAACGATGCTCCAACAAGTTCGTCGTTTCAGCCAGATGGTATAAACGACAACATCGAAAAACAACCCTGCAAAGATGATGATCCCGAATCCGATATTCATGAACAGTGCAAGGCCTACGCCCAGGAAGGAAATGATCAACCCAACCCATAAGGCTTCTTTAGGTTTGATCTTTCCAGATGCCAGAGGGCGTGTTTTAGTCCGCTCCATTTTTGAATCAATGTCACGGTCAAACCACATATTGAGAATAGTGCTGCCGGCAATGGAAGCCAATAAGCTAATAAACAAACCAAACATGGTGCTCATGTTATGAACGGGGCAGCGCGCTGACATGTACCCAGCCATGCCTGTGGCTACCAACAGGCCAGTCTGCAAGCTCTTGGTCAACGGAGAAAATAAACGGATTTTATCAAACAGTCTCTTTATCATATTTACTCACAAAACTGCGCCGTATTAATGCTCAAGTATGTTTCGTTCAATCAGTGCTATTTCGTACACAACGGAATCCTACACCAGGACTGAAATACGTGGGCGTGGCATTATTCCGCGTCCAGATACGCAAGTCCATATCATAGGTGTCTTTTGATCCGCCACGCATAAAACGATAGTGCATACCTTCGTACACATTGCCTGTCCATTGCCAGACATTACCAGCCATATCATACAAGCCAAATGGGGATGCAGAATCAAATGTGACATAACCATTGTAGTTTTTACCGTTGAAAAAACCAACTGGAGAGGTGCGAGAGCCGAAGGAATTCATATTCTCAAAAGGGTCGCGGCTAGAGTAAAAATTAGCATTTTCGCGCATGATTTCTTCCCCCCATGGGAAAGGACGCGTATCCTCACCCCTTGCGGCTTTCTCCCATTCCATTTCAGAGGGGAGACGCCCACCTATATAACCGCAGTAACCCCACGCCCCAAACCAGGTGACCATGGTCATTGGGTGATTCTCATACCCGGTTTGAACTGTAAAGCTCTTGCCATCAAAGTTAACGCGTTGAGATGGATCATTCAATGGGATAAACATCCAATCTCCCGCTGCGACCCTTTCCTCATGTTTGACCCCATGGAATTCGTCACCGGGGTAATAACCAACGATTTGATCGCCGTTTACTTTAACATAACCTTCAGCAAGAGCCAGGTTAAGGAAATCTGCATATTGTGCAGTGGTCACATCGGTAATCATGATTTCATAGGGTTCAGTTTTTTGTATCTCGTTGTGCTGACCAAAATAGAATTCACCTGCAGGTATATTCGCCCAGACATCAGGATTAATACCTGTTTCAAAAGTAGGGATAGTGGCATTTAGATCCACAGGTTTACATGAAGTTAGTAAAAAGATCACAAAAATGAGAGTTGGAATTAATTTTTTCATTCCACCACCTCCTCTGAAAGTTCCTGTTTCTTTTCGTTGGTCCATTTGCCCTTCTTTTTGAACAGATCTGTCAGCCTCCAAACCATGACAATTGCTAACAAGACCAACAATGCACCGAGTCCAAAGTCAATGGCATACATCAGACCATTAACCAACGGCTGCTGTTCAGCTTCTGTGATAAAAAGCCTTTTCATCTCAAAGGCGGTTATGCCAGCCAGCGCTATGTCTGAAAACAGGATGATTCCCCACCCATAAAGTTGGCGTACTTTCCCTTTTAATCCGATGATATTTCCGTAGTAAAGCAGAATGATGGTGGCGATGATCGCCGAGAGCGCATGCCAATGGCCGGTCAATTCAATACGTTCCTCACGCGCCGGCCAGACCCGGAAGATCTCATCTAACCGAATGGCCATAAAGATGCCAAGAAAACTGGTTGTGAAGTTCATGTAAAGCATCTGCCAAGTTGGACCAAATTTCAGCGGATCATTAACCAGGGCTTTGATCTTGTCCCCAAATTTCGGCTTAACCAAATGACTTGTGCCCTTTTTAATCAAATTGTTCCAGCTCCAGATGAGTAGAAGGAGAGCTGCCAGCATGGAGGGTGTCGCGCCAGTATATATAATCTGGTGAGCGATCGGTTCAAGCGGAGTGGCCACCCCCCATACACCCAGGTTCAACACAACTGTACCAAGGATCATCAGAGGCATAGCAATCTTGTGTAGAATTCCTTTGAAGTTCAGCCAACGCCCTATGATGAGCGTGATCATGATGGCGATCAGCGCTAGCATAATATGCAAATGTCCGATGATGGAATACTGCATCGTGGACTTTTCTGGTAGACGGATAATGTTCTCGGCCAGAAATACTTCAAAACCATTGCCGAAAAATGAGCCCGGGATCGCACCAAACAGAGCAGAAATTACGGTTGTTAGGGCGGTAGCAAAGAAAGCCACACGCTCGATATCTACCCCTTTTTTAGTACGTGCGAAGGTTTTATCTGGTTGGTAGTATTCTTTTCTCCACGGCCAAAGGGCTATCACCAGCAGCACACCGGCAAAGAAGATTAATGAAAGACCGAAGATGTACACTCCATGGAAAGCCCAATTATGACCGAAGTAGGCAAATCCCATCCCGAAGATCATGGTTAAGATATAACCAACCGTAATGATTGAATTGATGGCCATCTTAAAGAAGGATTTCATCTTTAAAAGGCTTGTTATCATGTATGTCTCAATTGCAACGACTGCCATCGCAATTGAATGGTAGAGAATAATAATCCGCCCTTCGCGTTCTGCTTGCACCATATCCATTTTGAAAAGTCTGATGACAACATCCCGAACGCCCATCTCTGCCATAGGACCTGAGAGCATTCCCCAGATGGCAGTAGTAAGAGCAATCATGGCAATTGCTACCAGGATCAAGCCTTTTGTAGAGTTAAAAAGATAATTAAATCGGTCTTTGATAAATTGCATAGGAACGCTCCTCATGCGTATTAGGATTCGGATTTATTCCAATTATCGAGCATCTTACGTGTTCCAGGTAGTACTAGATAAATAACCAGGGCAGTGCTGATCAGCGGTGCAGGCAGGAACATGGAGAAACGGTGCACTTCAAACAACGCGTTGTTAATCCCCATGGGATAACCGGCTATCATGGACATAGCACCTGCAAAAACACCCATTGGAATCGTCCACGATTTTTTATTCAAAAGGGCGAAGATAAATACCGCCCAAGCTGCTGCTCCCCACCAGTTCACTTGCTGTGATACAGCGTAAACACCGTTCCAGAACGGATCAATACCTTTAGTGGACACATATTTCGAAATTGGAGCGACACCGTCAATAAAGGTGAGTACATAAGCCAGACCAGCAATAAATGCCAATAAAATGATGTTTTTCTTTACCCCGTGAATGAGAAGCATCCCAAACCATAATATAGCCGCAAGAATGAACACAATCATCGTTGATGGCGGTAAGTCGCCATCCATAGCGGGGATCATTGGGAAAAAACCTGCCAGGAGTTGGATGGTTGAGGCTATTGTCCCTAATAACCATGCCCACTTTTCTTTTCGAAGGAAGCCATAAAAAGCTACCGCCCAGATTGCCCCGGCAGTGATTCCAATCCATCCAAGGACAGCAAAAGTAATACTGACAGAGGTAGCCTCATCCGTTCGACCGGTTACGACATGTGCATCGATGACAGGATTGTATTGGGCTGCTATCAAATAAAAGAAAACCAGTCCCGTCAAAAAACCAAGTATTGCCAATGCAGAACCCAATTTTGTATTGTTTTTCATGCTCGATCTCCTTTATTTTAAGAAAATATTCTCTAAGCAATAATTTTGAATCAATTATTTCAACCAGAAAGTGGTTGGGCAAGTGCCGCGACCAAACCACTCGAGAATAGAACAGCAACGGCTAAAAGCACATTAATCATTAAGAGTATAAAATTCATATGTTCATTTTTCGGCATCATCACTTTTTGTGGATGGCTTAATATCAGACTACGATACAGTGTGACACCAATCATCAGGATTACTAGAATATGTTTGATTGATAAAGCGGCTGAGTACGAATTACCGAAGGCAAATATGGTCTCAAATTCCGGGTTTCGATTACTCATCAAGAGGCCAGTAAGTATTAACCCGCCCATGCTGATATACACCCAGATGCTCTGGCGTTTTTGGAACGACATCATAACTTTTTTGACTTGTGGGCCAGGTCCTAATACTTCTTTTAGAGCAGGCAGGTAACTAATTACTGTGACAACCAATCCCCCCATCCAAATAACGGTAAACAAATCATGTAAGAATGTCACAAATGCAAAAACCAATGTTTTAATTGTCATTTCACCCTCAACCTTCCACAACAATATTTGTGGGACTTGTTGGGCGTGGAGCTTTAATGTTTAGCAACCGCAACTGAGAATCACTATTATTAATCAAGCGGTGTGGAGTTTCAGGAGGAATTTCCACCAACAAATCAGAGGAAAGAGATATTGTCTCGTCGCTTGCTTCTAAAATCCCTGTCCCAGTTAATATGTAAAGGTAAACGTTAGTATGGGCAACGTGTTTTTTTTGAACTTGCCCAGATTCTAGCAATAAATGTTCGAATTGTGCTGATTCACTAACAAGTAATGCACGTACGCTGATGAAATGTGGATTCTGGATTTCAGTAGTTTCAAAGGTTTTAACAATTTTCATAAAAAGCCTTCCTTTGTATACTTAATTGCAAATTTAAAATAGGGTGATCTTTAACTTTAGTTGTCACTCTTCTTTCGCCTGACTTCTTTTTTTGCGCTGTCCTTTCGCAATGTAAGGGATCAGAAATAAATATGCGCCACTCAAAGCCATAATTAGCATCAATATGGATGGGATTTTTTCCAACTTTTGCCATATTTCCATTAATTCTTTGTTACCAACTAGTTTTAAAATGAGCACTACCGGAATTGCAATGGCAGTCGGCACAGCAATCCAGCGATGAAATTTCCTTAACCATTTCGATAACCCCTTTGTCATATTAAGACACCTCTTCTTCTAAATTGTTAAAATCCAAATTTACTGCTCGGGATGGGCTGGGTGCGCCAGGTGCTTCAATGCGATTGACCACACCCCGTATACCAACCACTTCTTTTACTCGCTCTTCGGCAGTTTGACGTTTCTCCATGGAGTTTACTTTACCTGCCAGATGTGCAATGCCATTAAGCACACCGACACGTAAAGATAAATCCTCTTCCAATCCTTTTGAAAATACCAAGAGAATTTCTTTTCGTATCTTTTCATCCCTGCTACTAGCATAAGATTCATTCATATTTCTGCAAATCACTCCAAATTCAGTGTATTGCATGGACTGGCCACTGAATACGACTTTTATCGTACGGAATATTGGCTTCTTGTTTGGGGTAATCCTTTCAGTGTTTTTATCGACGAATTAATCTATTTTCACTAAACGGTGCAGTTAAAGTTCAACTGCACCGTAACAAATCTGATATTTCTGGATATATTTCAAATATTAATTGTTGTTTTCTGTTCCATGTTCGTTTTGCAGAACTGTCTTTAATTTTGGAAATAGTAAAGTGAATAAAAGGCCAATGATCATTGGGAGCCCATAAGAATAATCCAGGGCGGTTGAGGAGGTCATGGTCAATCGGATAATTTGCATTGGAATATCAATTGCAGCCAGTGTGATTACTGAAATCAGTGCCAGCCACCAACCAGAGTATTTTCGGGCAGCGATGTGGAAAATGGCTATAAATAAGAGGATGGCACATATCCATTGAATCGGAGCAGACCAGGCTAAAATCCAGGTACCCAGACCGTCAAAGAGAGGTTTCTCCGGACGGGTCAGGAGCATGCGCAGGTTTCCGGTGCCGGTAATTAAGGCATGTGTGGTCAACATGCCTGAAAAGGTTAATACGAGGAACTGTCCCCATTTCAACCATTTATCAATATTCCGTAAAAGAATGAACGACCAGAAGAAAAGTAATCCAACCATGGCAATTCCGGCAGGGATTGGAAAGCCATCGATGAAAGATACGTAGGGCATCATCATAAACATGCCGCCAGCAGATGGAAAAGCCGAAGCCAGCAATCCGACTGGAAAAGTCCATTCCTTACCCTTATAGATTGATCCTGATATCAGAATCAAGGTGATGCCACCAATGAATATCAAACCTCGATAAATAGGGAAGAGATTTGCAAATATAAGAATTCCACTGCTGTATGCAGGTTTTTCTGCTGAAATTTGGATCAGCGCGGCTAGCACTTTTTCAATTGAGACCTGGATTAAAAAGGGAGCAACTGCTACCATAAAGATACCAACAACTACAGCCAAAACCGCCATGATCGTTCGTTTGGTTTGAGACGTGTTTTCCATCTATTTCTCCTGAATTAAGTTTTGGATTGCTCCCTGCAGAATAACAAACCTATTCAGAAAATGCTTTGCGTTAAGGCAAATAGAAGAAGCTTGTATAATAAATTTATGACTTCAACAATTGCTGATTTGCTCAAGGAAAACCCTGTTTTCAAGAACGTAAAAGGAGAGATTCAGGAAAAATTGATCTCTCTTTCAAAACCCCAAGATTATTCCGCAAACAGTTATCTTACTCTCGCGGGGGAACATTGGCCATTTCTCTTTATGGTTATGAAAGGGAATCTGGTAGTGTTGAAAGAATCTAGCGAAGGGCGGTCACTTACAATAACAGAATTGGGACCAGGAGAAATATTTTGGGGACCAGCTTTCTTCGACGAAAAAGTTCAAAATCCAGCAACAATGCGCTTTACACAGGATTCATTGATATATTTATGGCAGCGAGATGAAGTTTTGCCAATCTTCCTGGAAAATGGCTCAATAACATGGGAACTTTCCAAACTTATGTTAAATAGAATGCTAAAAGCCAGTGATATTATTACAGGTTTGGCTTTTCAACCGGTTGCCGGAAGGTTGGCTAATTTGCTGATGAATTACCCCCATCAAAGTGATGGCGGACCAATTATCCGCACTTTGACACTTGATGATATGGCCATGCGCATTGGAACAACTCGTGAAATGGTATGTCGTTTTTTACAGGGGTTTGCGGATCAGGGATTGATTAAGATTACTCGAACTGAGATGGAGATCATTGATCGCGATCAATTGAATCTACTTGCTCAAAAAGAAAAGGCGTAGGTCCCCCAAGGCTCTTTAAAAGTGAGCAGCAACAAATTGATTATCTTTCTGCCCTCTCAGCCAACCCTCGGGGGTCTAATAGCTGAATGGATTGTTTGTTTACAATGATAAGATTTTCTGTTTCCAATACTTTCATTGCCCGACTGAGCACATCACGCACAGTCCCCAAACGGATTGCCATTTCATCCAGTGTGGTCCATTCTCGGCGAGAGACAACTAGTTGCCCGTTTTGAAGTTCTGCATTACGCAACAAAGTACTGGCCAGCCGAGCTTCTACACTCCTCAACGACAAATCCTCTACTAGTCCAATATAGTGCAATACACGTTCACTTAATCTATGGATAATTGCTAGAGCAAGGGCAGGATATTGCTTAACGAGAAGCATAAGAATTTGAGAAGGAATTAACCATGCTTCAACATCTTCCAACGCGGTTACCGTGCCGGGGTAAGTAGTACCAGAAAAAACAGCTATATCTCCAAAAATTTCTACCGGGCGAAGAAATAGCAAGCCTTGTTCACGGCCTTCATGAGTCATGCGAGTTGCCTTTACCCAACCCTTTTCCAGAATGTAAACATACTCTGCGGGCTCCCCCTCTAGATAAATTACTTGCCCTGCTTTATATTGACGAGGTATGGCAACATTGATTATTGCATTTTGTGCTTCGATGGGCAAAGACTTAAAATGCTCGATTTTCGAGAGAGTAAGGTTAAATTCTTTGGGATATCTATCGAGCAGCGAGGTTTGGATTGGCAATCTGATTACACTCCTACACAGGCAAGCAAAAAAATTAATATCATTATGTCTAGTACCCAAGGTCTAACTCATAAAACATTCTTATCTATTTGTTGATTTGAATTATACAGAAAATTGAACATTCCATCTTAAAATATTCGATTTGTCCGTCTTCTCGTGAAAATTAATTTTTTAATGGAGACTGAGGGGATTTTTATCACATCAGTCTCCATTGTCAAACAAGTTATATACGAATATTAATATGTTAAATTACTTGCCTCTTCCTCCTCTCATTTCTCCCACCAACCCCAGATCAAACGCATAAAGATGCATCGCCTCCAAAACCCAGGTCAGCGCAATTTCAGCATGGTCGGGTTCTCCTGTTGGAACATACCCCTCCTCTTCACGCAGCATTTCCCAATCAGAAATTGTGACTACGGGATAAATTTCTGACCTGCTGTCTCCAAAAGAAGGTACCTCAATCTTTAACTTGAGTGGACCACCTCGTCCAAAGTTGAAGTACCGTAGAAAAACGTCCCAGTAGAACCGGGTAATGTTATCCCGAAAGAAGGGCAATGCCTGTCTTTGACTGAAGAGCACTTTCTTGTACCCCACCTGAAGCTCATCAAGTAACTGCTTGTTTTGATGCATGTGCAAGAATCGATAAAGCAGCATTATGGAAGTCGCCGGATAAGCGGATTCGCGTTCAACAGGTCCGTCTTTGTAATGCGATCCATCGTAGATGACTTTCATCATGTGGAAAAACTGGTAACGGTTTTCTTTTACCTCCCCTTCCAGTTTTCCGATTTCGGATTCCATGATGCCCATCACCATGTTCAATTCACTCATGTCCGCCGGCATTCGCCGGGCAAAATTCGGGACAGCAGCAACCTGGGGGATAGAGGTTTCCTTTGCAGATTGTAGTTCTGGTTGGAACATGGCTGCCGGTTCCAGGAGTTGGAAGGAGTTCACGCTCTCCCATTCGGGACTCTGCATGAAAGCTCCGATCTCCTGCCAGTAAAGCTCGAGCGGGATGGATCCATTTTTCTTCTTCAATGCACCGAGAACCTGCTGCCAGATCGGGATTGTCTTGCCGTCATTTCCCGCCAGGGCAAATAGGATCCGCACCTTATGGTCAATCCCGCTGCCAGCGGGAGAATTGAAGAAGAGACACAGACGTTCCAGCTTGTCTGAAATCCTGGGCACGTCATTGAGACGAGCTTGTTGCTCCATCTCAAAGAGGATCTTGCCCTCGTACAAAACGTCTGCCCGAATATTGCGCAGTCCTGCGAAAGGAAGAACCTTTTCAAGTTCAACCTTTTTTTCCTGCTGATAAGCAGCGATAAACACCTGCATTTCCATCAGGGCATGTGCAGCTTCGATGGGGTCATCTAGTTTCGGTGCCCTGCGGGTATCATCCGCCAGTAATACTGCTCCTTCTTCAGTAAGGACGAAGGCTGTGTAAGGTCTGCCGCGTTGCCCCGGCAAGGTAACGTTGACTGTCTTCAGTGCTGGCTCCAACCCTCCTGGCGGTTCGGACAGGAGCTTCAACGCATCGCGAACCGGATGCTGCCCCAAACCGGTCAGTATCTCAACTTGCTCCCCGGTCGCCATCCCTCGATGGGAAAAACATTTTAAGAGTTGGTTTAGACGCTCAGATTGGTCATGTGTGTCAATCCAGCGGTCGATAAGTTTCTGATTTTCTCTCATGTCAAAAATTCACTCCGTAATTTAAAGGTTTGATCAATGTGGACTTTAACCGATTTATTGACCCGAATTATTGACGCTGTCCAATCGATCCTGCAGGCTGCGTAATACCTGGTTCTGTTTCTGGATCATCTTTTCCAGTCGTTCATTTTCTATGGTCAAGGCAAAGTTTTTTTGTTCCATCTCATATCTCAAACGTATGTATTGTTTTATTTCAAGGTCACAGTCAGCTATCTGTCTCTCTACTTCTTTGACGTACGTTAGCTCCGTATGATATTTCTTATTCACAATCTCAAGGATCATTTCAGGATACCTGTCGCAAAATTGCTGCTTCATATGGTTGATATCCCCGTAGGAAAAGATTAAGTAGTCAATGGCAGCACAGGCAGTGAGGATCAAATGATCCTCAAGCGAAATACCCATCTCGTCGAAAAATTTACCGAAATGAAATTCGAGTAAGGCTTTCAGTTTTTCAAGATCAGGATTCTTATTAATACTTTCCAGAAATTCATTCATTCTTTGCTTCCTTTTTTGGAGTGGTCCGGAACCGAATGTGGAAAATCTACATTCGGTTCCTTGAGCCCTAGATTAACAGATCATTGAGCGCGTCTTCCGCGCCACCCTCTTCAGCAACGAAGAAGGAGTCGTCGGTTGGCAATCCGCCCATACGCAGTGCTGCTTTGACTGCCCGCGCTTTACACCTCAATTCTGCCCGATTGAAGAAGTTGATCAGGTCGTCATCTTCTCCAGGCCGCAAACGGAGGTGTATATGCACCGATATTGTGAGAGAGCCATCGTAACGATCATTCTGCGGGCTCATACTTTCCTCCGGTTTGCCTGTTGTTTGGCCAGTTTGTATAATCCCCGGCTGATTGAAATCACCGGATCATCCGGAATATGGACTCTGCCGCTAAAACGTTCGACCAATAGTTCACGGAGTAAGATGGCTCCCCCACCCACGATGATGAGTTGTGAAAACCTGCGCCAGCGATTGCCCCAGGTCTTTTCAATCTGTCCGGTAACTTCCCTGGCCCAGACTGGGATTGCCTGACGGATCTCCAGTTTTGAAGAACGCAGTTTTGTGTCCAACTCCCCCAGGGTATGCAGGTTGTCCCCGTTGAGCAGTTCCAACAGCCTGCGCACACCCAGGGTACGGCCGGCGGTCATAGCCTGAACCACCGTTCGGTCGTTGACCGTCAGGAGTTCCAGGGTGTTGAAGCCAATCGAGATGATCCCCATCTCCTGGTTGAAATGTGTCCGCCGTTGGGGAATGAACTGCCCCTCGTCATCCAACAGGTAATCAAAGAGTGCGCCGGAGGGTTGGCTGGTGACTTTCACTTCACTGATCTGAACTGCGTTGTGCTGTCCATCCGTATCCCATTCGTGTTCCCCCACCAACCACCGCTTTACGTTTTCGGCATTAGCAGCTGCCTGATCTCCGGATAGAACTTCCAGGGGAAGACCAACGATCAAATTGATGGGAGTATCGATCATTACGAACTGGTTCATGTAGCGGCTGAGAATACCGTACACAATGGCACGGGTTTCAGGAACACCGGTCATGCGTTCATAATCGAGGTTTTCAATCGGACGTCCCCAGTCATGTGCGCCAGGGCCAACGTAGAAATTCATGCCACCGACTCCCACCTTCATTGGTGGTTTTCGGTTGCGAAACCCAAGTAACTGGCTGACCTGTTGGCCAGTATCAGCTGCGACGACAGCCTGAAGTTGAATCCCGCCGTGGTCGCCATAGAGCTTGTTCGCGCCGGCACCAAGATCCTCGCCGAAGAACAATGGCTCACTCATGGTTCACCTCCACCGACCGCTTTTCTATATCGTTTTGGTGAGCTATACTGAGATATGCATCCATGGCTTCGCACACCCTCCTGGCTAAGTTTCGCCTGGGTGTGGTTTGAATGAAACGTATGAAATTGTCATCCACTCCTGGATAAAGAGTGAAATGGATAGAAAGCACGAGCTTCTCTCTTGCTCGTTTTGTTTGGATCGACATTTGCGACCTCCTTCATAAGGTTTGGCCGCACCTGGTTGAATTCGAGAAAAACGGGAATGCTGCGAAATTTTTGTGAGTTACCAAAAAAACGTGCAAAAAACGTGCAAAACGTGTGGATTTAGTGCCAAAAATGGACTTCCTGGACGTTTTTTACCACCATATATGCTACCTCACATACTCTATTCCCCCACATATACTGCGTAGACTCCACAGGACGGTTCTTCGAATCAGTAGGTTGCGATTGTAGACGCAACAAATCAGGTTCATTTGTTTTCACATTTCTACCTGTAGAGTCGCTTTTCATTAATATAAATCCCTCCTGCGTTTTACTCACAAACAAAGCATCCCTAACTTTAAGCTAGGTAATCACACTTGAAATTTATTACTTTTATTAATTGTTCCTTCTTTCGCGTATGTTTATATTATATTGAATGCGGTTATACTCAAAATTATAAGAGGAGAATATGAAGTCATATAAGTTGCTATCCATACTGGTTCTTCTGTCGATAGTGCTGGCTAGTTGCGTCGCCCCAACTGAAGCGCCTGCACTTGATGCTGCTACCGAAGCTGCACCTGCGGAATCCGTCGCCACGGAAGTTGCTGCAGAGCCTACTGGCAAAGTCTGTGTCATTCTTGATAGTGGTGGCGTGGACGATAAAGGCTACAATCAATCAGCCTGGGATGGCGCTCAGCAAGCCGGACAAGAGTTGAATTGGGAAGCTGTCTATCTTGTATCTCAACAGCAGACGGATTGGGAAAAGAACATCACTGAATTCGTTAATTCAAATTGCTCCCTCATTGTTGCCGTGGGCTGGGTCGGCGGAGACGCCTTGAAGGCCGCCGCAATCGCCCATCCTGAACAGAAATTCCAAATCGTTGATTCTTCGTATGATCCGGTGATCCCCAATGTATGGGCTCAGTTATATGCAATGGAAGAAGGTTCACTCCTCGCCGGCTATCTGGCAGCAGGTGTAACCCAAACCGGTAAAGTCGCTGCCTTTGGTGGTATGAATATTCCTCCGGTTGCAGATTTCTTCATCGGTTTCGCCCAGGGTGTTGACCTCTATAATACCGCCCACGATACAAGTGTGGAATTCATGGGTTGGAGCAACGAGACATTGGACGGCAATTTTGTCGGTGACTTCAATGATACCGAAGCCGCCCGCCGTTTCACCGAAAGCTACATGGATGAAGGCGCCGATATCATTCTTCCGCAATCCGGTTCAGAAGCATTAGCCTCAGCCGCCACAGTAAAACAGCGTGGTGGCGTGATGACAATTGGCGCTGACGCCGATCAATACCTTGCTGATACCGCAAGCGGTGAAGTTTACCTGACGACCATTCAGAAACATCTTGATGTCGCGATCGTCGAAGCCGCTCATGCAGTCAATGACGGCACATTCGAAGGCGGCACGTATTTAGCCCACCTTGCGGATGCTGGTGTTGGACTGGCTCCTTTCCATGGCAATGAAGATAAAGTTCCCGCGGACCTCGTCGCCGAATTGGACCAGCTCAAACAAGATATCATCGATGGAAAAATCGTTGTAGAAAATTGGGCATCACTCTCTGCAAAATAATCAAATGAACTTTTGATAAATTAAGAACCCTCTCGAAGGTAATAATCATTTTTATCTGACAAGAGGGTTCTTTTTTTCAAAGCAAAATAAATGGGTCTGAATTTCTGTAATCCCGTTTTCAAGTGAAAGGAATTTTATGCCGCCTATCCTGGAACTCCGCAATATCTCAAAAAGCTTCGGCAGTGTGCAAGCGAACAACGACATTTCGCTATCCTTTGAAAAAGGAGAAATCCATGCATTATTAGGGGAAAACGGGGCTGGAAAAACAACTTTGATGAATATTCTCTATGGCCTTTATCAGCCCGATCATGGAGATATCCTCATCAACGGACAAAAGGTGCAATTTACAAATCCTGGTGATGCAATAGATGCAGGTCTCGGAATGGTTCACCAACACTTCATGCTGGCATCGGTCATGACCGTAACGGAAAACATCATCGCCGGTGATGAAATGCTCAAGTTGGGTTTTATATTAGATAAAAAATCAGCAGCGAAAAGAATCAAAGAAATCGCTGATACACATAATCTCGAAGTGGACCCTGATTCGGTGATCAAAGATCTTCCCGTAGGGATCCAGCAACGCGTTGAAATCTTGAAATTACTCTTCCGCAACGCAGATATCTTGATCTTTGATGAGCCCACTGCCGTCCTAACCCCTCAGGAAACAGAAAAACTGATCCTTATTCTTAAATCTCTGGCTGCTGACGGGAAAATGATCATCTTTATTTCTCACAAGCTAAAGGAAGTTCTTGAGATTGCAGACAAGATCAGTGTTTTGCGTTTGGGAAAAGTTGTCGCGACCACCGTGCCTGAGGAATCCACCGAAGAAAGCCTGGCATCTTTGATGGTTGGCCGGCAGGTCATGTTGAAAGTTGAGAAGGAAAAAGCTACCCCGGGCGAGGATGTACTATCCATCAGCGACATTAAGATCGTAGATGATCTGAAACATCTGGCGGTTGATGATCTTTCATTCAATATTCGCGAAGGGGAGATCCTGGGCGTTGCCGGTGTTCAGGGCAACGGTCAAACAGAATTGGTCGAAGCTATAACCGGTCTGCGCGAAATACTTCAGGGGAAGATCAAGATTGGAGGGTTCGAAACAACACGCTTTACTCCACGGAGGATCACCGAATTGGGAGTTGGTCATGTGCCTGAAGACAGACAGCGTGACGGTTTGACCCTATCCACCGACCTCGCGACGAACCTGGTGCTTAATACTTATTATCTTCCTCCCTTTTCGAAGGGGATCGTATTAAATGAAGAAGTCATCAAGGAAACCGCGCGGGAACGAATCAGCGCGTTTGATATTCGCACCACCGGATCGGAGGCGCACGCCTCCGCATTATCAGGGGGGAATCAGCAAAAAGTCATTATTGCGCGTGAATTCTCCAGGCCTTTAAAGCTCTTGATCGCTTCCCAACCAACCCGCGGCCTTGACGTTGGATCAATTGAATATGTTCACCAACAGATAGTCAAGAAACGGGATGAAGGTACTGCCGTCTTATTGGTTTCAACCGAACTGGATGAGATCATGTCCCTATCCGATCGTATCGCGGTCATGTTCAGAGGACAAATTGTCGGAATCATGGATGCCGATGAGGTCAGCAGAGAAGAATTGGGCTTAATGATGGCCGGGGCAACAGTTCAGCAGGAAAACCTACCGGAAGGTATTTGAGGAGCACTTATGAGTGAGAGCACTTTGTTAATGAAAGAAGACGGCTCAACCCAGGGAAATAATGTCGTCGATCCCAATGATGTTAGAGAAAAACAGGGTCTGCTGAAGCGCATCTGGATGACTATTCGTATGCCAATTCTAGCCTTCGTAGCAGCAATTTTAGCCGGCGCGCTATTGATCATTGGCACCGATCTGAACCTCTACAAAGTTATTGGGCAAGCTGCCGGAAGATTGACTTTGATCGGCAAGATCGTAGTAGTCCTGGCCTTTGTGATCTTTTTATTGAGCCTTTTCTTGTATTTTTCGCCAAAGACCCTTACCTGGACAAAATTCTTACAGAGAGGGAAAAAGGTTTCCGAGACGCTCATAAGGGTAGTCCTGTTGGTTCTCGGTATTGTGATTTCCATCGGACTTCTCATTTCGGCTGGTTGGAAAGAAGTCCTCGTGAACGCGCTCGATTCAGCCACGCTTGCCTACGGGTCAATGCTAAGTGGTTCCATTGGATCGTTCAAAGAAATTGGAATCGCCATCGCATCGGGCGATATGCAAATGATCAGCGACGCGTTGTATCCCCTTTCTGAAAGCCTTGTGGCTGCAACACCTTACATTCTGAGCGGTCTGGCAGTGGCAATTGCCTTCCGCTGTGGAATTTTCAATATCGGAACCGAAGGTCAGATCATTCTCGGCGCGCTTTTTGCCACAATTGCCGGTTATGGAATAAAAGGGCTTCCGGCAATTCTGCACATCCCTCTGGTCATGTTGGCCGGCGCTTTGGGCGGAGCGCTGTGGGCGTTCATCCCTGCGATTTTGAAAACGAAGTTCAAGGCGAATGAGGTGATCAATACGATCATGCTGAACTATGTGGCGTTTCGATTGAGTGAATACTTATTGAACGGTCCCATTCGCAGACCGGATCAAACAGAACCTTTCAGCCCTTACATCGAAGTGTCAGCAAGATTGCCGCGCTTCTTCCTTTACCCGAACAGACTTCATTTGGGGATCATTATCGCGATCGCTATCGCCGTTTTCCTTTGGTGGTTCCTTTTCAAGACCACAATAGGCCTGGAGATCAGGCTTGTCGGACAAAACAAGAATTCAGCAAAATACGCAGGCATCAATATCAACAAGAGTTATCTGATCGCCTTTTGCTTGTCTGGAGCGTTGGCAGGTCTGGCGGGAGCCAACGAAATTGCTGGCGTAAATTACTATCTATCCGGCACAATTTCCCCGGGCTATGGATTCGATGCAATTTCACTTTCCATTCTTGGAAACAACCACCCTCTTGGAGTCATTCTGACTGCCCTGCTCTTCGGCACGCTTCGCAACGGCGGAACAAGGATGCAAAACCTGGCTCAGGTGCCGGTTGAAATCATTACGGTTGTTCAATCTCTGGTGATTGCGTTTATTGCCGCTCCCGTTATTATCAAGACCCTTTTCCGCTTGAAAGGTAATACTGGAGAAAAACTGGTCGTTACCAAGGGTTGGGGAAAATAGGAGGAGATGGAATGAACACATCAATTCAAAAAACAATGATCACAAAGAATCTATTAAAAATGACGTCCCGTCGACGAAGTATTACGATCGGTATCATCATCCTCCTCTTCGGTTTGACGGGCATATTGTTATTCGCAAGAGGTACTGATCTTGGCAGCGTGAGTACATTCGGATTGAATTCCGGAGGCTCCTCTGCCGTATCGATACCCGACCTGGTGATACCTTCTTTTTGGACAACCATTATCCTTTCCGTTCTCTTGCTTCTACTAGGACTATACCAGTTGATCAAAGGGTTTGGAGAAAACACCAACAAGATCCTGGGCGTGGGAATTTTCCTCTTTGTCATCGTGTTCCTTGTATGGGCAACGCGTGAGAAAAGCCTAAATCTGACAGGTTTATTGAGACTATCCGCTGTGCAGGCGCTGCCGCTGGTGCTTGGCGCGTTATCCGGTATTCTAAGTGAGCGGGCCGGTGTGGTGAATATCGCCATTGAAGGATTGATGCTGATCGCCTGTCTCGTTAGTGTGTTGGTATCAAGCTTGACCGGCAGCCTCTGGCTTGGATTGCTGGCCGCCCTGATCGCCAGTGGATTACTTGCAATGGCACATGCAGTCCTTTGCATCAAGTATAAAATGGACCAGATCATCAGCGGCATGGTCATCAACATTTTCTCAACCGGAATTACAGGCTTCGTCAGCATAAAGTTCCTGGTCAACTTCCCTAACCTTAATCAATCGCCCCTGTTCCCCAATATATCAATACCAGGGCTGGCGAATATTCCTATCCTCGGACCTATCTTCTTCAATCAAAACATCTTCTTTTACTTGACCGCGATATTGTTGGTTGTGATCAATTTCGCCTTATATAAAACCCGCTGGGGATTGCGCACTCGTATGGTTGGTGAACAACCCAGGGCTGCCGACACTTTGGGGATCAAGGTTGAAAGAACCCGTTACATCGCCGTGCTGCTCTCCGGTTTGATCGCCGGTTTGGCCGGCGCTTATCTGACACTGGGTGCAGTGGGAAGATTCAATAGACTCATGACAGCAGGACGAGGGTTCATCGGCCTTGCAGCCATGATCTTTGGGAACTGGAATCCATTTGGAGCACTCGGCGCCAGCTTGATCTTCGGATTTACAAGCTCCCTGGAAAGCAAATTGACCATCTTGCAGGTGCCCATCCCATCACAATTCTTACTGATGGCTCCCTACATCGCGACAATGATCATCCTCGTTGGCGTGGTTGGCTCGGTGACAGCTCCTGAAGCCGATGGACAACCCTATGATAAAGAGTGAGCGGATTAATGACTAAAGAGATTAAATGTACATTTGACGTACCAGCGATAATGCGTGACGGAACGACACTTTACTCGAATATTTTTCAGCCTGACGATGACGGTGAATATCCCGTTGCATTGACCAGAAGTCCTTACGGAAAGGATATGATCACTTCATTCCCACAAGTGGATGTCATTCGTTTTGCTCAGATGGGATATATCGTTGTGGTTCAGGACGTCAGGGGAAGAGGCAAATCCGACGGTGTATGGAACCCATATACCTTTGAAGTTGAAGATGGCTACGATACAGTCGAATGGGCAGCTGAATTGCCCGGGAGTAATGGAAACGTCGGCATGTGGGGGTTCTCATATCTGGCGTACACGCAATGGGCCGCGGCAGAGCTGAAACCTCCGCACCTAAAGGCAATGGTCCCTGCATTTTCATTCAATGATGCGAGAAAGGGATTGTTGTGGAGAGGCGGAGCTTTGGAATTTGGTCTGCAGGTAAACTGGCTGCTGCAATCCGTCGGAATTGAAACCTACCTGAAGAAACAAGCCGGAAACCCTGATTTTTCGGAACTCGTTTCTCATTATGTGGATGAAGTGGATCGTTACGCACGAGACGGTTTTTTTGACCTCCCCCTTAAAGCAATGGAATGGCAGAAAAAAACGGACCTTGGACTTGAACTATTCCCGAAACTCCTTGAAAATCCGGATGCCCCGTTGTTCAGTAAAAGCCCATTCTCTTTTGATATTGAAAGATCGCAGGTCAGCATTCCTTCCATGCATGTGGGTGGCTGGTATGACGTATTTCTGCAGGGAACGATAGATAATTTTGTCACCCAGCAAAAAATCCAGGAAGACGGAAAAATAAGGCTGATCATTGGTCCATGGACACACTTGAATTACTCCAACGTCATCGGCGATATGGATTTCGGCATGAGATCAAACCAGGGCTTTATTGACGGCAAGTTTGATTACACAACCTTGCACGCCCTATGGTTCGATCAATGGCTAAAAGGAAAAGCCCCGCAAGAAGATCATCAGGCACCTGTGCAAGTGTTCCTGACCGGAGCGAACCGCTGGCACGAGGAACAAACCTGGCCTCCAAAGGGAATTAAGTATAAAAACCTATATCTTGACGAAAAACAAGAGTTATCCGAGACACCAATAAGTGGATCAGGAAGTGATGAATACGTTTATGATCCCGGGAACCCAATCCCGGTTATGGGTGGAAATACCTTGATCAATCCCCTGTTCCCGGCAGGAGTAAAAGATCAGCGAGTCCTTGATGACCGCACCGATATCATTCACTATACTGGAAATCCCCTGGAGCGCTCTGTTACTGTATTGGGGCCGGTTTCAATGAAATTATGGGTCAACAGTTCCGCGCCGGAAACCGATTTTATTGCCCGCTTGATCGACGTCCACCCTGACGGGTTTGCGGAGAATCTGGCCGATGGAATTCTACGAGTCAAATCCTCAACCGAAATGGACACGGAATTGACCATCGATATGTGGAGTGTAGGCCATGTCTTTAAAAAAGGGCACAAAATAAGAGTTGATATTTGCAGTTCCAGCTTCCCCCGCTGGGATCGAAATCTGAATACCGGCGAGATTTTCGGAGAAGGCACATCCTATCAATCTGCCAACCAGATAGTCTATTATGGTGTTGAAAAACCTTCCAGGATCATTCTGCCTGTTATCGATTAGTTTTTTTTGAGGATAAGCCTTGTGCGTATTGCGAATCTATTCCCTAGTACTGTGTCTACCATTAAAATAAGGTTAGACACAGCACTAGTATAGTGAAGCGATGCCTTCCCGCAGTGCGTACAAGGCTGCCTGAGTTCTATTGGTCAAGTCCAGTTTGGATAAAATGTGATTAATATGAAAGCGTATCGTACCTTCGGTCACTGATAATGAATCGGCGATCTCAAGATTCGTCAGCCCTTTGGCGATCAACCTTAATACTTCCTGCTCACGTTCTGTTAGTTCTTCCTGGACATTCGCAGCTTCCGGTTGGATCAAATGCTGCACAACCTTCGGCGCCAGACCCGGATAAAGCCAGAGCTCCCCTTTATGTACAAGTTTAATCGCCTGCACCAATTCCTGCGGAGATGAGTCTTTTAGAATATAGCCCTGCGCTCCTGCCCTTATTGCAGTGATTACATTATCCTCTTCGCTGAAACTCGTAAGCACAAGAATGCGCGTCTTTTTACAGGTCGCGGCTATTTCTGAAATCGCTTGCATGCCGCTTTTCTTCGGCATCATGAGATCCATTAAGACAACATCAGGACACAGTTCTTGAGTTTTCTTGACCGCCTCGACACCATCTCTCGCTTCTCCGATAAGTAAAAACTCCCGTTTTGGCTCAAGCATTGTTTTAATGCCCTGCCTGACAACGGTATGGTCATCTGCGATCAATATCTTAATTGGATTATCCATGGAACAACTCTTTTCATAGGATATAAATTACTGCTCGATATCATCTATCTTATTTTCAATTTGCGGAATTGCTATTTTCACCATTGTACCTTTTCCAAAGGCGGATGTTAATGAGACCGATCCGTTCAGCCGTTCAGCTCTTTCTCTGATACTTTGCAAACCAACACCAGTTTCGGAGAGCGCATCAAAACCTTGTCCGTTGTCTTTGATCGACATGACGATCGAGTCCTTTTCACAGCCAATATTGACCTCAACCCGTTTTGCGCCTGAATGTTTAAGGACATTGTTCAAGACTTCCTGAGCGATGCCATATAAACCAGTCTCAACTTTTGGAGAAAAGAGGAGTCCGGATTCCACGTGAAGTGAAGTTTCCATTAGCGCCCTTTTTTCAACCATTTCAAGCCTGCTCTTCAAAGCGCCAATGAGTCCCTTCTGATCCAGAGTAACAGGACGGAGTTCATAAACAAGCAGCCTCATCTCCTTTAAGGATTGAAGTACCTGTTCGCCTATCTGAGAAAATATCTGTTCGACTTTTTCTTTTTCACCCAGTTTTGCATAATCCATTCCACCGTCAGCCATTAAAGCCAGGCTGTATAAAGACTGGCTTAACGAGTCATGTAATTCTCTCGCCACTCTTTGACGTTCCTCTATCAGCACGGCGTTTTCCGCTGCCGAACGTAGTTTTTCCCGTTCGATCGCGTTTCCAAGTTGATCGGCGGCAAAACTTAATAAATGAAGATCAAGATTTGTGATCGGTTGGGCCTTGAACCAGAATCCCGTCAACACGCCAATTACCTTTTCATGGATATGGATCGGCACCGTAGCGATCATGCCCTCGGAGGAATGACTTCCTTGCGTATTAATAAATGATGGTCCTGACACCTGAAGTTGATTCAGCGAAACCGTTTTTGAGATCAGATCCGTCAGCGTTCCGGAATGGGTAATACTATCTTCCTCTGAAATTCCATGATGAGAGATCAATTCATATTCCTGATTTTCTTCCTTGAAAATATGGATCGATCCGGCAGGAATATTTGTGACATTGATTATTTTCTCCAAAATGTCCTGCATTTTCACTTCAAATGAAGTAAATTCACTCGAAATGGAGGATATATGATAGAGAAGGTTTAATTCCTGATCGGCCAGTTTCTGACTGGTAATATCCTGGTGCGTGCCAATGAAGTGCTGTGGTCCGCCACTTTGCGTTTTTCCTTTTGCCTGCCCTTGAGCAAGCACCCATTTCCATTCACCATTTTTGGTCTGCAGGCGATATTCAACGTAATATTCAACGGAATGATCGTCGATGTGCTTGTTCCAGATTTCCCACAGTCCATCTATATCTTGGGGATGGACAAGGCGGACCCACATTCCAGGATCGATAAATTCCTCAATTTCAAAACCGAGCATTGAAGCATAATTGGAATTCACTGTGGTTACGTTATTCTCATAATCGTAATCCCAAAAACCCAGTCCGGCAGCATCGATGGCAAGGTTTAATCGATCTTCACTATTATGCAGAGCTTCCTCAACCTGGTTAAGATCCGTTATGTCCAGCAGAGAGATCAAATTAAGGTCATGTCCGTCAAGTACTACCGGAGTTGTGCTGACTTCAATGATGCTGTTGCTTTCCGTCGGAAGATGGATCTTTTCTGTGAAAGGTTCTTTTTCTACTTCAAAAGGGTGCTGGAATATTTCACCAATCATGCTGTTTATTGGACGCTGCAGAATATTACCAGCAGATCGATTTGCAGAGAGAATAGTCCCTACCGAATCCACAACGAGAATCCCCACCCTGTCGCTTTGGATATACTTTTGGATAAAAGAATCCTTATATTTTAAGTTCCGCGTCCTTGCCTCAAACAAGGTAGTAAAGGGGATTTCTTTGGTCATAATCCTGCTAGCTTTCCACAACTCCAGGATGGATCAAATACCAAATATTTACTTATCTGATTGATCGGAAAAATTCTTAGCTATTGTAACAAATTGCTTTACTTTTTCTAAGTCTTTTTCAAACTTATGATCGCCAAGATCGCGATTTGTATGCGTGAGAGAGTCGACGCCCCACGGACGCACCTGCTTGATCGCTTCTTCGACATTATCGGGCGATAATCCTCCAGCAAGGATCACAGGGATGGTCGATTGCGAAACAATATCCCGGCTGATCGACCAATCATGGGTAAATCCTGCCGCTCCGATTCCGCCGATACTTGAGGAGAATGAATCCAGAATAAAATAGTCCGCTACAGATTGGAATTCACTTGCCAGCGTTAACGCGGAGCGATCAATTACCGGAATGGCCTGCATGATCTTTATCTCGGGGAAGCGTTGACGAAGCTCTTTCACTTTTTCCGGTGTCAATTCGGTTAATTTGCCACACAGGTGCAGGATATCCGGTTTAACAATACTGACCATATCAACGATTGGGTCAACGGTATCTTCTACAGTCAAGGCGACCTTTGTTGCCTGACTGCCGATCGCCTCGAAGATATCCCTTGCCTGCTCGTTGCTTATCTCTCCCGGCAACCCACATTTTGAAGGTGTGACACCGATGTGATCAACGCCGCAGTTAACCAGCCCCAAACCTTCTTCAATTGTCTGTGAAGTATAAATTTGAACGATCATGCGAATCTCCTAATATGATTTTGAAGCAACTGAATTTGCGATCTTATTCTCAATATTCAGCGTTTTTTCCAAATGAAGGAATGAGTATAAGATAAATATTGAATCGACCAGCGCGAGTTGGGCCAAACGTGCGGCGATGGGTTCGCTGCGGATCTCATGAGAAACACTGACTAGAATCACGTCCGCGTGATCCGCGATTGTCGATTGTGCATTGCCGGTGATCAAGATCGTTTTGGCGCCATTCTTTTTTGCTTCCATCAGCACCAATCCCATGTCTTTTGTTGTTCCGGAGTACGAAACAACTATCACCGCGTCGTCGGGTTTCAATAAAGAGGAATGCATGATCTGCAGTTGAACATCGCCGGGAGCGTCACATTGAATTCCCAAACGATAGAGTCTTTGATAAATATTTTGGGCAATAATTGCAGAACCGCCTACCCCGGCAACCAATATATGTCGGGCGTTTTCGAGAATGGCAATAACCTCTGCCAGAACATCTTCATTTAATAATGCGATCGTATCGTAGAGCGCCTGTACATTAGCTGCGAATACTTTCTTTATGATCGCCATGGGTTGGTCGTTAGTTTCGATACTTTCATGGATCAGTTGGGTCGGGTTTGCGAGTTCCTGCGCAAGAGACATTTTTAAATGGGTAAACCCTTTAAAACCCGCATTTCGGCACATGCGTAATACCGTTGTATCGCTGACTTCGCAGATCTCTGCTATCTCTGACATCGATAAATATAACGATTGATCAAGATGATCCAACATCCACGTTGCTACCTTTTTCTCTGATTCTGACAAATTAAGGGTCTTTGAGCGCAATTTGGTAGCCGGTGTAATATCATCCGTTTTTTGACTATCGTTCATGGTTCATCCTTTGCGGTGTGCGGTATGTGGCAATACCACAATTATTGACAATTATAGCAGTAATGCTATAATTGTCAAAATAGAATTACAATTTTCTCAAAATTAGAAATAAATATATCCGTTTTGGATCCCGGAGGAACCATGAAAGTCGCACTTGAATCAACTGTAATCACCCACGGTTTACCATTTCCCCAAAATGTAGAGACTGCATTTGGGATGGAAAACGTCGTTAAACAAAATGGAGGGGAACCCGCAACCATCGGGATTCTTGATGGCGTTGTGAGAATCGGCATGACTAAAGACGAGATCAATCGTCTTGCCAAGGAAGAATCCGTTCTGAAAGCCGGTGTACGCGAATTGCCGGTAGTCTTGGCCCAGAAAGCCTGTGCCTCGACAACCGTAAGCGCCACTGCCCGTCTGGCTTACAGCAACGGCATCAATGTTTTCGCCACGGGCGGCATCGGCGGCGTTCATCCGGGCAAGTGGGATGTTTCTCAAGACTTGTTTGAACTTTCACGAAGCCCCATCGTCGTCGTAAGCGCGGGGCCCAAAGCCATTCTTGACCTTTCATCCACATCGGAAATGCTGGAGACAATCGGTGTGACCGTTGTGGGATTCCAGACAGATGTAATGCCGGCATTCTATTCACGGAACAGCGGAATCCCCATTCTTCCGGCAAACAGCCCTGAAGAAATCGCATCGATGCTGTTGAACTCCCGCAAGCTTGGTTTGACAAGCGCGATCATGGTTTTCAATCCAATTCAGGCTGAAGACGAACTCTCCGATCAGGATGTGGAAGGCTGGAAAGAGAAATCCCTTAAGGATTTGAACGAAGCAGGCATCACCGGAAAAGGTGTTACCCCGTTCTTGTTGTCACGCATGGCTTTCCATTCCGGGAACAAGACGATCGTTTCAAATCAGAGTCTGCTTGAAAATAACGCCAAACTGGCCACTCAAATCGGCCTTGCCATCGAAAAGATCAAATAAATTCAAATAAACCACTGGTCTCTTATGCATAACTCAGATAAACCATTACAAAAGAAAAAATACCTGGTATTTGGCGACTTGTGTGTTGATATTTTTATGGGTGTTGATAAATATCCTGATATTGGTGGAGACGGCAACGCCAGTGAATTAAGAAGACAAATCGGCGGCTCAGCCACCAACACGGCAATCGCATTGGCGCATCTTGGAAACTGCCCTTCCCTCGTCACCCACATCGGATCGGACGACCAGTCAAAAGTCGTGCGCGATGATCTGGTAAAGGAAGGTGTCAACGTTAAATACATGGTGGTTGAAAAGGAAGTCGACACAGGATTAACACTGTTGATCGTTACTCCTGATGGAGAAAGAACCATGTTCACGTATAGAGGGGCCAATGCGTTGTTACAGCCGGATGAGATCAATCCGGCTTTGTTTAATGATATTTCGATGATCCACATTAGCGGTTACGCGTTATTAAAACCGCCGCAGTCAGATGCTGTTTTAAAAGCGATTGAGATCGCCTCGCGGCGCAATATTGGAGTCTCCCTGGACCTTGGTGTCGACCCCGCATACAAAGTCAAGTCAACGATCCTGTCGATCCTTCCAAAGATCAAATTACTGGTTCTGGGTCAAGGAGAGGCGGAAGCCCTTTCAGGAAAATCCGGAATAGACCCGGCAATTGATTTCCTGATCAATTGTGGAGTGGATACCATCGCGATGAAACTCGGCAAACAAGGGTGTTTGATCGCTACAAAAGATTCCAGAGACATCATTGACGGCTTCAACGTTGACGTTGTTGACACAACAGGCGCGGGCGACGCGTTCAGCGCAGGAATGATCTCCGGCATTTCAAACGGCTGGAAGTATCCGCTTGCCGGATTACTGGCAAATGCCATGGGAGCGATCGCTGTCACGCACTGGGGAGCAGGAAAACTAATGCCCGGTAAAAATGAGGTGCTTGAATTCTTACGGACGAATATGTCTGCAAAAAACCAAACCAACTCGCTTGAAATCATGCATAACCTGGGATTTATTGACTAAAGGATAATCTATGTCTGACTCACCCATGCTTAAACAAATCACGAGCATTCCTGATCTGATCAGGTCAATCGTTCCGGTATTTACAGAGAATATTCGGCGCGCACTGGATGAAAGTACGATAAATTCGATTGACCATATCTACCTGACCGGATGTGGAGATTCACACCATGCGGCTGTGGCGTCTCAACTGGCTTTCAGGCAGCTTACGCATATCGAAACAGAAGCGTTGACCTCGATGCAATACGCACGTTATATATCAGACTCCATGATCGATCCATCACGGTGCGTGGTATTCGGGGCCTCCGTGTCAGGGGAAGTCTCACGAACACTTGAAGGATTCCTGCTAGCCAGGAAAGCCGGCGCCAAAGTTGTGGCCGTAACAGCAACTCCAACAAGCAGCATTGGCAAAGCTGCCCACATCATCATTGACTCAACACAACCGCCCTTCACCACCCCTGAAGGATTGATCGTTCCCGGGATGAGGTCTTATATTTCAAACCTTGTCAGCTTTTACCTGATCGCCATTCACATTGGGGAAGTCAAAGGATTCATTACACCGGAAAAAGCCGATCAACTGCGCAAAACCCTTGCATGGATGGGCGATGCGGCGGAAGAGGTCATCAAGGATAATGACCGATCTGCGTATCAGGTCGCTGAAGAATGGAAAAAGGCTGAGGAATTTATTTTCCTGGGCAGCGGTCCGAATCTGGCATCGGCAATGTTCTCTGCGGCAAAATTCCTCGAAGCCACCGGGGACTCCGCCATCGGACAAGACCTGGAAGAATGGGCTCATCTGCAGTATTTTGCAAAAGAAGTATCTACACCAACCATTGTGATCAGTGCCGGGGACCGCGACAGGTCTCGGGCAGTTGAGGTGATCACTGCCGCAAAAGCCATCGGAAGAAGCGCAGCGCTCATTGGTCCGAAGAAAATGGCTAAAGCTCTGGAAACGCCTGCCGTTCACTTCTCAATTCCCGACGAAGTACCTGAAATCTTCTCTCCCCTCGTTACGGTTATACCCGGCAGCCTGATCGCAGCATACAAGGCCGAGATCACCGATGTTGAATATTTCCGCGGATTCAAGGGAGGACGCAGCAAAGAGGGCGGCGGAGGAATCAGCAGGATTCGAACAAGCGAAATCATGGGATTGGAATAAACTGACCGGGAGGCCAATATGGGAAGAACCACAAGTATTCCACGGATCATCGCTGCGCTGCATTTGCCGCCTTTCCCCGGATCGACAAATCCGGAAAGAAAGACAATATCTGAAATCTCAGATTTTGCGCTTCGCAACGTTGAAAACGCAGTAAAAGCAGGGGTTGACGCGATCATTCTGCAAGATCTGGGCGAACATCCGTTTTCAAAAGATATTCAGCCCTATATTACTGCCAGTATCACAGCCGTTGGTGCCAAAGTAAGGGCGAATTTTCCGGATCTGGAACTGGGCATCAGCCTGCTGGGGAACAGCGCGAGAGAACCGTTGGCAATCGCGCAAGCCATTGGCGCACACTTTATCAGATTAAAAGTCTACGTTGGAGCGATGGTCAAAGCAGAGGGCATCATTGAAGGCTGCGCAACCGAAGCCATTCAATATCGGCACCAGATCAATGCGGAGCAGATTGCCATTCTCGCGGACGTATACGACCGGACCGGAATCCCGCTTGGCCGCCAGCCGCTTGTTGAGGAGGTCCGGCACGCCTATGTGTTTGGGTGTGCAGATGCAATTATCCTGACAGGGTCAAATTTCAAAGAAACGATGTCGATGATCGATCAGGTTAAAAGCAGCGACATCAATCCCCCCATCGTCATTGGGGGCGGCGTTAATGAATCGAACGTCGCTTCCGCATTTGAAGCGGCAGACAGCGTGATCGTCAGCAGCGCCTTCAAACCGCAATCCGGATTCACGCGTGAGAGCATCAACATGGATTGGGATCTGGAAAAAATGACCGCCTTCGTAAAAGCTGCAAGAAAATAAACCTGAAGAACATTCTGGAATTACAGCCAAAGTAAATACAAAAAAGAAAAAAAAGTGTTGGTGAAAAAGTTCACCAACACTTTTTACTTTGGCATTTATTTCGATGATTCTTCCTTTGACTCTGTAAAGTCAAAAACCTTTGCATTAGTCACATTAATAAGTCCCGATGGGTCTATGCGCAGTGTGCGCCGCGGCACGCCACATCCCCCATAAACAAAAGTCGCATCCATTATCAGAGAGTCAATGATCGTTGGCAATTCCAAATTTACAAGGGAGACTGTTCCTACTTCCGCAACAGTAACCTGCAATACTTCATCAGGTTTTGCAAGTGAGATATTCTTCAACCCGAGCATTTTCTTGATCTTCTTGTAGGAAAGTCGTGTTCTGCCACTTATGATTGCAGCAATAAATCCCTTTTCTGTTTCAAGAATCATAGTAGGAGCCATCTCGGCCAAATTGCCAATACCGCTTTTTACTCCATCCTCTGCAGAGATAATCGTTTCATCATGCGTAAGGATTTCATAATTGACATTCGCGTTTTTAAGAATTTGTTTTAATTGATCAAGTCGATTCTCTTCATTTTCAGTGAGCAAATCATCCTGGCTTGCTTTCATCTACAGTCCTCCGACTTTTATACTTTTTCTACTTTAATATTTACTCAAACTTTTTTGAATTCATCCTTTTTCTATCTATCCCCTTTAATTGAGCAAGAACAGAACTTCTTCTACATACGAGAAATTTTCAAGTATGGTTTCAATCATATCGCCTGCTTTTGGGAATTCACAAATCCAACATCGACGAACAAGCTAATTTAGCAGGTTTTGAAAAAATGATAAATGGAAAATCAAATTTCTAAACTATACGAATTTTATACCAAACGAATATCCTCCACGAGTAAGATTTGAGCATTCGTTGTCAGTAGATGGCTCATTTTTTATACAAAGGATTAAAAATGAAAAAGAAAATCTTAATATTATTTTTTACATGCATATTGTTCCTGGGATGTTTGATCGGTTGTAATACTCAAACAAGCGAAGCCAGTGCCGCCGCTGAAGCGGTAAGTTCCGTTCAGGAGACTGTAAGCGCTGAGAGTACCAGAAGTTCCAGTCTGGAATCTGTTGCCTCCACGCTTGATGAGAGCGATGCAACAACAGAATCTTCTGAAGAAAGCATTTCCATTAATTTGTCGGATTATGCAGAAAATTCTGTCGTGAACATAGATGCCGCGGGAGATTATATTTTAACCGGCACATTATCCAACGGACAAATCGTGGTCAACGTAGGCGATGATGAAAAAGTGCAGTTATATCTGAACAATGCACAAATTACGAATAACAGCGGAAGTGCCATTATGGTACAAAACGCTGAAAAAGTCGTCATCACACTTATGGACGGCACGAATAACGCAGTATCCGACGGCACAAGCTATGCCGAACTGGATGAAAACGGCAATCCGGATGCAGCAATTTATTCACACGACGATCTGACAATCAACGGCACGGGATCATTAACGGTCCAGGCGAATTACACGGATGGCATCAAAAGCAGCGACGACCTCAAGGTCACCGGCGGTAACATTACCATTACCGCAGTGGATGACGGCTTGTTCGGCAACAATTCATTCGAGATGAAGGATGCCATTGTGGTCATTACTGCCGGTGGCGACACTGTCCACAGCGACGGAGATATCCTGATCGAGAGCGGTTCGCTTACCTTGAACAGCGGCGATGACGGCATTCACGCTGACGTAACGATAACCATCAATGATGGAACGATCGATATTCAAAACTGCTACGAAGGCATTGAAGGTACTGACGTCATCATCAACGGAGGTGTAATCAACATCGTTGCCAACGACGACGGGATCAACGGCGCAGGCGGAACAAACGAAACGACAAATGACGCAGTCGTTGGTTCCCCGAAGGACAATTTCGCCGGCAGCCAGGGCACAATTACCATCAACGGCGGGACGATCACCATTGCAGCGGCAATCAGCGGCGCCGGCGACGGTTTGGATGCAAATGGCACGATCACCATCACAGGTGGAGATATTGTCATCAAAATCCCTGCAAGCTATCGCGATTATTCATCCATCGACTTCAATACGACATTCTCATTGACCGGTGGCAACGTTCGAACGCTCGACGCGAATGGCACTTTTACTGAAGTCACTGAAAGTAATATTTCAAATGGCGGCGGTATGGGCCATGGAAAAAGATAAAGCATATCGTGACAATTCATAGTCGCCAAGATTGGCCTGAAATCATCAAAACTTAGACTTGGCCAACTTCAGGGACAATGACAAAAAAGAGCATACCATCTGTTCGTAGTCACCAAATCGACTACGAACAGTTTCTTTATACAAAGCGTAGCAAATGAAAAAGGGTTCCTTTAAGTATTGGTATAATCAAAGATAAAGATTATCAATATTTTATAAAAAGAATCCATTAAGGTTATGTACGATCATCGACTAAAAATTTTCGTTACAGTTGCGGAAGCAGGAAGTTTCTCAAAAGCAGCAAAAGAACTTTTTGTTTCGCAACCCGCATTAACCAAACATATAAATTCCCTGGAAAATTCTCTCGGTTTTCAATTATTTAATCGAATCCACACCGGCGTAACCCTGACCGAAGCTGGCAGTGCTTTTTACATAGACGCGAAGAAAATCATGGAACTATCTGACGATGCCATTGCACGAGCACAGACAATTGCCGGGCAAACCAAAGACGTAATCCGAATTGGATGTTTCTCATCTGTAAGAAATCTTGCCGCTTATATTCTTCCATCTGTCATTAAAGAAATCAGCCCCAATATTGAAACAAGAATAATTGAATATCCAGGCAAGCTCAGCTGTGAAGCAATCGCAAACGGCATTAACGCTGATATTTTTGATATTGTGGAGTTTGGTTTTTCGAATAAATTAGAGACAGAAGGATTAAGGTTCGCCAAAATCTATACCATTCTTGTTGCTTTTGAAATTCCACCCTCCAATCCCATAGCCCATAAAGAGAAACTGACCGTCAGGGACCTCGAGGGACAGAAGTTTTACATACCTGCGCGAGGAAATTGCGTTTCATTTGATCGGGTACGAGACCTGCTCGAAGAAGAAGTGCCCAGCGCTTTTCTTATTGCCGACTCAGGCACAGACAGTACCATGATCGCAAAATGCCAGAGTGAAGGAAGTATTTTAGTCTTGTTTCATCGTCAGATCGATCACTTTGAACCGCTTGTAAGACACAATCCCCCCTGGGATATTCCGCTGGATGTTGGTTTAGTCTACAAGAAGAATGCTGCGCCGCATATCGTAAAGTTTGTCGAACTCGCACAAAAAGTCTTTGCTGAAACTTCTTTGGAAAAATATCTTTAACCCCCTATCACCCAGTCCACGTGCTAATCCGGTTCCAAAACTAATAAAGGAAAAAAGATTGCGATGAAGAAAATGGGGGGCGCGTTATAACGCGCCCCCCATCATTTGCCTAATCAGGGTCAGGACAGATACTCGGCGGCGCTTTCAGCAGCGAGCCGACCTGATGTAGTTGCCCAACCTTGCTGGGAACCGGCCGCAATGGTTACATCGTATGTGTCACCATACAAACCGCCCGCATCACAACCGGTCGCATACAAACCGGGGATAGCGTCAGAGTTACTGTCGAGAACCTGCAGGTTCGGATCCACGCGCAAGCCACCAACAGTGCAGAAATAACCAAGGCCCAATTCAAACGCGTAGAAAGGTGCTTCCTGGACATGCAGATATTGGGGATCTTTTCCATATTGCGGATCAACACCATCGGCAGCGTTCTGATTGTTTTGTTCGATTGTTTCCCTCAAAGCGTCTTCAGGGACATCCAGCAGTTTAGCCAGTTCTTCGATGGACTCGGCATAATAGACTCCCGAATCTTCTTTATCAAGAGAAGAGTTGATCTGATCGTAGAGGTCCGTGAATTTCGTGCCAACAGGTATTCCTCTGGGGACAAACCCAACTACACAGCCATCATTTACCATTCGATCAACATAAGCTTTTGATACGATACTGTATGCTTTTTTCTGTTGAATAATGGCGTTTCCACAATGAGAGAATTGAAGTTCTGCGAAACGCTCATTAATAAACCGTTTGCCTTGTTCGTTGATCCAAAGTACGCCTTCGAAAGCATAGGTGATGAACATTTCGGTTCCGAATGTATCGTTTCGATTTACGCCGCCAAAGAACATCACTGTTCCAGCGTTGGGAGCCAGGCTTCCGCCTCCATTCAACGCCATCTGAATGCCATCGCCAGTTCTTCCAGGAGCGCCCATCGGCAAACAGCGATCGGATTCAATGCTGGCAAGCTGTGCCATCAGATCAAAATTATTGGCATAACCACCTGTGGCAAGAATCACCACCGGTGAGGCGACAACAAGCTCGTTTCCATCACTGTCGGTGGCCACAATTCCGGTAACTTTGCCATCTTCAATAACCAAAGCTTTGGCAGGTGTATTCACCAAAATATCGACACCTTGATTTACGCATGCCAAATTCAATTTCTCAACATATCCAAGGCCGGTATTTGCGTGCAAATGCCAGGTTGGATAGGAAGGCCCAAGATTGGTGACCAGCGCAAATTCAACACCCTGATCCAGTAGCCAGTCAATTGTCTGGCCGGATTCGTTATAGAACTTATCCATCAGGGCTTCGTTTGAACGATAATGGTGATAGTCAAGCGTTGCCAAACGAAGTTCCAGGTCATTGATATCAATTCCGGCTTCTTCCTGCATGCGTGAGTGGATGCCACAAACTCCCTCGGTAAAGGCACTGGTGCCACCCGTAGAGGGATTCTTTTCCAATAATATTGTCTTATACCCTAATTGGGATGCGCGTGTAGCAGCGCACATGCCTGCTCCACCTCCGCCAACAACCACCACATCCGCATTCATGGTGGCATCCGCGGCTGAGTAATTGTTAACCGGTAATTCGGAAGCAGTTGATTGTACTGAGTCACTTGCTGCGGTTGATTGAGATTCCTGGGCTCCGTCAACCTTTGGGGCACACGAGCTGAGAACACCCATGGTAACTACGCCAACGGCGCCTGCGGAAGCTCCTTTCAGAAACGCTCTTCTTGATATGTTCTTTGACATTCAAACCTCCAGATTAATAAAATATTGAAAAACATTTTTCTACAACAAATGAAAAATGTTCAAAATGGAAACAAGGACAATACATTTATATATCTTGAAGGTTTGTGAAGGAATGGCTGACTTTGTTATTCAAGCTATAACCAAAAGGTTATAGATCAAGTGTCTTTACAAAATAGTTACACTGTTATGAAAAAATTCTGTATATATAGGGTTGGATGTATATCTGAATTTGAAGTGACTGAAATGGAAAATAAACCATATGAACGATTAGCAATAGAATCCCTATAGACACAAAAGTCCCGCTTTTTAAAACGGGACTTTTGTGTGTCGCAAAGGTAACTACGCCTATTTATTTACCCTGATGCAAATCTTCAGTCACTATTACGGTTCAAACGCAACAAAGAATTAGGTGTGCATGTGGGAAGCAGCGGTCCGTATTCTATCGTCGCTTTTTCCATGCACGAAACGATTTGCAGGTCTCCCCAATTCACCCCAGTAATAAGTACTTCAACGCGCATCTATCTGTACTTTTCAGGTCCTCTAAAGGTTAATCAGTACGGCGGCATCCTCATCGGCAATAATGGTCAAGTCATTCACCAATCGTAGATATGATGCAGGAATCTGATCGGTAATGATGCCGTTCATCATTTTGCCAAGAATTTGTGATTTTGATGTTCCCTGCACCAGCAAGATGATTTTTCGGGCTTTTAAGAGCACATCCATCCCGAAAGTGAACCCCTGTTTGGGAATCTCGACCCCGGCACCCCAATAGTTGGTACTGCTGATGATCGATTCGCGGGTCAGGTCAATAAGCCGCGTTGGTGAGATCATCTGTGTGCCGGGTTCGTTGAATCCGAGATGACCGTTCATTCCCAGGCCGAGCACGAGCAGGTCGATTCCGCCTTTTTCCTGCAGCGCTCCGGTCATACGGCTGATCTCCCCTTGCGGATCAGAGGAAAATGAGTCGAAACGATATACGTTTTCAGCCAGGAAATCCACCTGACTGATCAACTCGCGATCCAGCCAGGCAAACAGGTTGCGGTCATCATCCTTCTCGATGCCAAAATACTCATCCAACTCGAAGAGTGTCGTATCCTTGAAACTCACTTTGCCGGATCTATGAAGCGCAACCAATTCATTGAACATGCCCAGGGGAGTATTGCCAGTCGGGAAGATTACTGTATTCTTTTCTTTTTTGCTGAGCGAATCACAAACCAGCTTTGCAGCAGTAAACCCAAGTTCTTTTTCGTTCTTAACTTTAACAAAATCCATTTCCAAAAACCTTCAAAAAGTTGATAAATGCCGCCTGTTCATTACTGCAATGAAAGAGTGATGGAACAGGCGGCAGGTGGAACCTAAACTAAGCCTTTTGCGGAGCCTGTCCCAGCGGGTACTTGCGCACGAAGAACAAAGACAAGAGGCAGGCCAGGCCTGCCACGGGGCCAATACCGACAAACCCGTTTTCCAACGAGAGCAGCAGGGCAAGAAGTGAACCCGCCAGACTGCCCACGAATTGGTTGACCAACCCCTGGACCGCGAAGTACATGCCGGCCCGGTTCTTGCCGGTCTCTTCAGCTTCGTTGGCCGCGATCTGCGACGGGAAAGCGTAGGGGATGGTGAAGAACACACCCACCGAGAAGCTGCCGATGCCGCCCAGGATGATGCCAATAAGGTATGGAGACAGGGGCAGATTGAATCTCGTCCATCCAAGCGGGAAACAGAACATGACCACGGCAAAGATGATGAGCGCCAGTTGGAAGCCCCGTTTGGCGCCTTTTTTCCGGGCGATGAAATTGAAGATCAGCAGCATGATCGGCACAGGAGCAAAAGCCGCGGCGTTCATCGTTCCAAGCTGTGTCTGGGTCAATCCCATCATATCCAAAGCCATATAAGAAATACCACCCAGGAAGAACTGCAAGCCGAAGAAGAAAGTGGCCAGCGAAAGCAAATAGATGCCGAAGGTACGGTTGGTCAAAGTCAGTTTAAAACTCTCCCAAATGTTAAGGCTTTTCTCTTCACCGGAGATTGTTGTTGATTGAGAGGACGCAACCCCGTCCAAGGTTGAATCCTCTTTGATCACCAGAAGCGGACCAATGAATGAAATAATCGAAGGAAGAAGAAGCCATACCGTTCCGCGCACACCGAATTTGTCGAACAGGATGGGAGCCAAAACGTAAACAAGCACATATGAGCCGGTATTGAAGAAGGTCTGCCAGCTGGCAACGCGAACTCTTGAAGTCTCATCTTTCACGATCTCTGACAGACAGGCTAAATAGGGCACCGTCATCAGGGTATAGAAAAAGAAGAAAATGGAACTCATCACCGCTATATATAAGGAATTCGCCCAGTGGCCGTTATCGCCCAAAGCGGAACCGGTTACAGGCGGGTACCACATCAGCATGAAGACGATGGCTGCTGGGATCATACCCAGCAGCATCATGGGTCGCCTTCTTCCCCAACGAGATTTCATATTATCGGTCCACTGCGCGATGGGAATATCCACCAGACCATCCAGGATCCTTGCCACCAGCATTCCGGCGGCATATCCTGCAGCCGGAGCCAAAACCAATGCACCCTTATTAACAAGGGATATGGCCGGCCGGTAATAATAAAGCAAATAAGTCAGAGCAATTTGATAGAGAAATCCCGGACCAAAACCGCCGATCGCATAAATTGGTTCCTGCCACTTCTTGATTTGTTTCATCTCTGCCTCCTTGAAAATTCACGCCTTTATTAGCCGTTAAACAGATTGAAAATATTGCTTTACCATCCTCGCGATTGACGTATCCCCGGGGACTCCGGGTTGACTTGAACCCTGGATGGCGATCATTTTCTCCACTTGATCACAAAATTCCGCGATCATGCCCGGATTCAAAGAACGGGGGCTCTCCGAAACCATGCGCGTGAAGTTGGAACTATATATTTTCTGCAGGACCTCTTTGGGAAGGCCGATGCCGTACAGCGCAGGCTCTCCGCCTCCAAAAAGGAAACCGCTCTTGTCAGGCAGATGGAATTCCGAATCACTCTCAAGGAAATTGCGCACGACCATAACACGTCCGCGGCTTTCTTCAAACTGGATGCCTTCATCGGAATCAACCAGCAGCGCTTTCGCGCCGATATCCGTGCCGAACAGGATGCGGTCCTGATATTTAATAAAGAAGTCCCTGGTCTTGTCAACGTTTTTGGAAAAATTGGTATACATCTCAATCCCTGGTGTGAGGTCCACCGAAACATTGGGATACATGTCCAAAATCTCTGCCAGGCGCTCCAGTTGAGCTGACATGAAAAAGAAATGTGCGAAAATGACTTTAAGTGTGGGATTCTTTTTCAAAACATCCAGGATTTCTGAATATTGCTTTTCATTATCGATGAAGCTGCCATCGCCGTAAAACCATCCGCGTTCGAACGCCCAGTTGGGAGCCTTCTGGGCATCCCAAAACTCTTCCGGGTCATTGACGTGCATCAACAAGGGAAACTGCGTCTGCGCCATCTTTTCCCAATAGGGAGCGAAGACCTCACTGTTGAAAGCGGGAATAGGAAGCATTTTGCGCATCTGCGGTTTGGCTTCGATCATCTTGATGCCGTCACAGCCAAGACCCATCAGCAGATCGATCATATCGGCAAACGCTGCACCCACCCTTTGCGGTTCCCTGAAGTACACCGAAACGTCCAGTCCGCCAAACACGAATATTCTGTCAGGATGGTGGCTTTTCAGATGCAAGGCATCCGGGATCAGACTTAACCGTTTCATGTCCGGTGTGCAGACAATGTTCATGCGGTCAATATCAAGCCGATCACAAGCATCGATCAAGCTCTTCATTAAAGACGGATGCGCATAATGAATATGGCAATCGGTTACCGAACAATCAAGAAGTTCATTTTGATCCATATCTCACCGTTTCCTGATAGCTAAACTACTTGAGCCACCGTATAATCGACACATTTTTGAAAAACCCTGACCACACAGCCAAGCAGCGGCGCCATACTTCTCAGGGTTGACGCTTCGATCCTTGGAATATAAGGAATGACTTCCTTCAATCTGTTCTGAACCGGCTCAATCAGCTGGTCAGCGGAACCGATGATGCCGCCGCCCAGGATGATCAGTTCAGGATCGAAACTCACACTCACGTTGGCAATCGCCAGACTAAGAAAATCAACCGTCTCGCAGATGATCTGCTGTGCCCAGGGGGTTCCTGATCTGGCTTCTTTGAAGACCATGGCGGAATCAATTGATGCCGGGTCAAACGTTTCTCGACGCTGTTTAAGCACCTGCAGGGCCTTTTCCGCGATGCCTTTGCAAGAGGCCTGACTTTCAAGCGCGCCAAACTTGGGATACTTGCTATCCAGATAATTCACTCCCGGCAGGAAATAGCCGATCTCCCCCGATGAATCGCGAAATCCGCGATACAACTTGCCGTCGAGGATGATCCCTGACCCAATGCCGGTACCGATGGAGATCATAACCATGTTGTCGACCCCCACCCCGACCCCGAACCAGTTTTCGCCCAACGCCGCCAGGTTCACGTCGTTTTCGATGGTGATGGGCATCTTGAATTCTTTTTCCAGCTTCTCCAGCAACGGCAGCTGCGCCCAGTTCAGACTTGGGGCGATCTTGACCATGCCAATCTTGCTGTCCACGATGCCGGGGACGCCAACGGCGATGCCTAAAACACGCCCTTCCTGTTCACCAGCCTTCTCGATCAAATCCCGAATGAATTGAACCAGGATGTTGAAATTCATTTCAGATAGCCCCCACTCTTCCGGGACGCGGTCTTGAAACAGAATTTCACCTCCGATGTTGGCAACAATACCGCTGATGTGGCTGCCGCCCAGGTCCACCCCGATGACCAGATTATTCTTCTTGTCCAGAGCCAGCAAATCTCGAGATCTGCGAGCGCCTTTTTCTTTCTCGTCGAGGTTTAACACCCAGCCGTCCGCGACTAATTCGTCGATAATGCGCATGACCGTGGGTTTACTGATCTTCAACTGCGTCGAGAGTTCCGTGCGTGAAGCCGTTTTAGCCAGGCGCAGATACTCCAACACTGCTGAACGATTGATCGCGCGCATCTCGGTTTGGGCTATGGTAGTCAGTTTTTGAAATCGAATTTCTTCCATTGGTCGTATTTCACCTTATTTAATTACTTTCTGTAACTAATTATACAAGAAATATAAGATTTTTCAATAGGGAATTTCTTCCTTTTTCAGTAATTGCCCGACTTTTTTTAAATATCAGTAAAAAATCAATCGTTTACGTTTGCCAATGAAAAAAAGTAAAGATCGAACCCTGTATTGAGCAAATAAAAGCCATCCACCTGCAAACGCACGCCGGCTGTCCACTTCATCCAGCCGGCGTGCGTTTAATAATCTTCTACTCCTGTTAGTAACGAGCTATCTTCTTTTTTTATTGCAAGTCCCGCAGCGTCAACAAGAGACGCGCGTCTCCGCTGGTCTTGACCTTGCCGGTCATTACCGCCACCATGGGATCCAGCTGACCGTTGAAAAGTCTCAGCGCGTCTTTATATTTCATACGCATCCCCGCCGCGGACTCCCCTTCACCGGCCTCGACCCTGCAAACCCCCTTCTCAAAGATGAGACGATAAACTCCCTCGTCCTGGATCTCCAGTTTGAAAGCAAGATCAAGCTCCGGCTTCTTGCCGCTCATGCGGTCAGCCAGGGCCGTCAAGGCGGCTTCGACAGAACCGTCCGCAAGGAGAGTTTGAGTATCCGGCACGGATGCCTCTGGAATTGACAGGTCTGCCGGCTCAGAATGAGGTTTCGTCCAGAACTCGCGCAAGACCTGCGCAGCCATTTTGGGTTGGCGAGACCGGGTAAAAACGCCCTTCATGTTCATCCCGCCCACACGCATGGTCGACTGGACGGCGGCAAAATCGGCAAAGTTCCACACGTGCATGCCGCTCACAAAGGGTTTTCGGGCAGCCACCTGCAGGTAACCGCGGATGAAGTCGGCCTGGTATTCTTCGCTCCACATCACGGGAGGCTGGCTGTGGAGCCCGGGCTGCGTATCCGCGCCGAACTCGGTCACGATCAACGGTTTGCGGCACAAGTCCCACAGGTCATCCAGTTCCTGGTCTAACATCGAAAATGCTTTTTCGAGTTCCCCCGGCTGGATGTACCAGCCCCAATAACGGTTGATGCACACCACATCACAAGGCTCGAACCATTCCGACGGACCACCCATCACGCCCACCAGGGTCACTGGGCGCGATTCATCCAGAGAGCGGGCATGCTCCACTAATTCCTTGAGGAAATCTCGGCTGGCTTGCTGGATCTTCTGATCCAGTCCTTTGCCCGTATACTGCGCCATGATGTCGGCCGGCATGGGTTCATTGGCCACACTCCACATCACGACACAGGCATGGTTCTTATCCCGCGCGATCATTTCCTCAATTTGAGCCTTGCATACTTCGAGACGCACCTGCATGTTTTCAGGCGTGTCAAACTGCAGGCTGACAGCCGGGCACTCGTCGATGATCAGGAATCCCTGGCGGTCGGCCATCTGCATCTCTTCCTCACTGTAGGGATAATGCGAAGTGCGGTAACTGTTGGCGCCGCACCAGCGCATCAGATCGTAATCTTTTACCAGCAAAGGCAGGTTCAATCCTTTGCCGCTGGCGTAAAAATCTTCATGACGGCCGAACCCCTTCAATTGGACAGGTTGATCATTGAGAAGGATCTTCCCATCCGCGACTTTGATGGTACGCACCCCGGTCTTCAGGGAGTATTCGTCCCCCTTGATTGAGACGGTCAGATCATACAGGAACGGATCGCGGTCGCTCCACACATGCGCATTATTAAAGGAAAGCTCCGCCTGGGCCCGGTTGCCGGAAAAACGCAATGGTGCTTCCGATTGACGACCATCCCCGCTCAGACTCACACTGCCGTTTTTCACGTTGCCCACTATCTCGGCTGCCACATTGATCGTTGCCTGACCATCCCGTACTTCCGATGTGACAGTCACATCGCAGATGCAGTCCCGCGGCGTCGTATAAAGCACCACCGGACGGTGAATCCCGGCAAAGGGGAAGAAATCATAGGTGGTGGAGGGAAAACCATTGGAAAGGCTGGCCGCCTCGGCTCCCCCGCCCATACCGGCGGAAGGCACGCGCGTTGGCAGCAAGCGGTTTTCAACCGCGATGGCGATCACGTTTTCTTCATCCCAACGGATGAAATCATTCACCTCAAAGGCGAACGGTAAATGCCCTCCTGAATGCGACCCCGCTTCTTCGCCGTTGACGAAAACCCGCGCCTGATAACAGGCCGAGCCGACGCGCAGGAACACGCGCCGATCTCGCCAGGTTGAAGGGATATATTGCCGCTTCACGTACCAGCATAATCCAAAATAATCATGCAGGTCGGCATACTGCTCGTTCCAGCTGCCCGGCACCGCGATAGGACGAGGGTCAGGCAGCCCTTTGGTCCAGCCTTCTGACAGCCCACGTTCCTGCGGGTCCGGTTGGAAATCCCAGATACCACTGATGTCAAGCCGATTGCGAAATGCATTCTGGATAGGATAGAGCATTTTAGTCCTTTCAGGATATCTCCGCCTTATATGTCATCAAAAAAGGGGCAAATTGACCTTATTGCATATCTCAAGGGTTATTGTATAATAAAAAATGTTAGCGCTAACGTTAATATATACACCATCCCGGTCTGTGTCAAGAGAAATTTCATGATCAAGAAACGACCCACAGTTGCCGATGTTGCCCGCTTGACAGGCGTATCCATGATGACGGTCTCCCGTGTTATGAACGATATGCCCGGTGTCAGTGAAGAAACCCGGCAGCGTATCAGGGAGATCGCCGAACAGATCGGATTTCGCCCAAGCCAGATCGCACGCGGTTTGGCAACACGTCACAGCGCCACCATCGGGCTGGTCATGCCGGACGTTTCCAACCCCTTCTTTGCCCAAATCGCGCGCGGCGCAGAAGACGCTGCTTACGAGCAGGGCTACAGTCTCTTCCTTATTAATACAGCTGAATCCCCTGAACGAGAGAGATCCGCGCTCGATACGCTCTGGCAGCAGGAAATCGACGGCGCCATTTTGAGCAGCCCACGCCTCTCAACCGATGTGCTTTATCCAATCATTGAACGCTTTCCTGCCGTGGTGCTGGTAAACCGGGAACTCGAAAAACCCAGGCCAGGAATCGGCACGATCAACGTGGATGACCGTCTTGGGGCTCAAATGGCCGTTAAGAAATTCCTTGCGCTCGGCCGACGGCGTATCGGGCATCTGGCGGGACCTGATACATCCGTTTCAAGCCGCCGCCGGCTGGAAGGATACCGCGAGGCATTGATCGAATCAGGGATCGGGTTTGACCAGAACCTGGTCGAACACTGCATCCCGTTAACAGAAGGCGGTTGTGAGGGCGCGCACCGGTTGTTGGAACGCTGCCCCGATCTGGATGCCATTTTCTGTTTTAACGACCTTTCAGCCGTGGGCGCCATGCAAGCCTGCCTCGAAACGAAGCGTGCCGTCCCCGAGGACGTGGCCGTGATCGGCGCGGACGATATTCCCCTGGCTTCACTGGTCACCCCCCGCCTCTCAACCCTGCACGTGGACCCCAACTCGATCGGCTGCCAAGCCATGACCATGCTGACCGAACTCATCAATCACCCCAAACGCAGCCCCAAACCAGTAGTGATCCAACCTGAACTGACTCTTCGTCAATCTGCGCCATAAGGAGAAAAAAATGGAACCTCTCATCCACATCGCCTTCCGCTTTCACGGTAATTTCTATCATTCCTACCGCGGAGATACCCCTGATGAACTCGGTTTTGGAAAAGACATCCGCATTATTCGCTATATCCTTGAGGTATTGGATCAATACAACGAGAAGGGCATGCCGGTATGCGGCACCTGGGATTTCGAGAATTATTTCTCCCTCGAAAAGATCATGCCGGAATACTGCCCCGACATCATCGAAGCCTTTCAACGGCGTGTCAAAAGCGGCATGGATGAGATGGAGTTCATGTCTTATAACAACGGCTTGATGAACGCGCACACCGCCCGCGAATTTGAAGAGAACATGCGCCGCGCCATCAGCAACGCCTCAGGGTCTGGCCTGCGCGACCTGTTTGGGGAGAATTATGAGAACATGGTGCGCCCGCAGGAAATGATGTATTCCCCCATTCACCTCAAACTCTACAAAGCCCTGGGGATCGATTCGATCAGCCTGTACTATTCATCCGTGCCGTTCAACGGATTCAGCAATTTCATTCCACAAATGGACACGCGCGAGCGCTACAACCCGCTCACGCTGACCTATCCCGGCATCGATGAAACGATGATCCTGCTGCCGGCATATAACGTGGGAGACATGGCCGATAACCTGACCCTGCGGCGTTGGGTAAAGAAAATGCGCCGAGCCCAGCTTGCCATGAAAGAACCCTGTGACTTGCTGCTTCTGATCGACCAGGATGCCGACGACCAGTTCTGGTACGGCTTCGATGTGCCCGCCTGGCTGAAAAAGAGTTTTTCCACGGTGCGCGGATTGCCAGGACTGCTGGACAACGTAAAGGACCTTGACTATATCAAGTTCACCACACCGGGTCGCTACCTGAAAGACCACCAACCGGTGAAAAGCATCAGCTTCGGACAGGACACTGCCGACGGCAGCTTTGACGGGCTTTCCAGTTGGGCGGAAAAATGGTCCAACCACGAGTTGTTCACCGGGCTGGAACGCGCCCGCATTTTGGACCTGCAAACCAGACGCCTGGCAGCCAAAGCTCCGGCATCCGTGCAAAAAGACCTGCAGGATGCCTTTGAAGCGCGCCTGAAGATCCTTTCCACCACCCATTTCGGCATGGCCGCTCCGGTGCTGAACCTGACACGCGAGAAAACCGCCCGCAAGCTGGTGGCGCAAGCCGTCCAATCGGCAGCGTCCGCCTTTGAGCAGGTTGCCGTGAAACAGGCGCAGGGGACGTTCAAGCTGCTCGATTACGTACGCGGAGAAAGCACCGATCTGATCCAGTATAAAGCCCACCCGTCACAGGCGCTCGTCCGCCTGCCGATGGAAGCTGACGTTGAGCAAGCGTTCACCCTGCAGGATGCGGAAGGAAAATTCGTCCCCAGCGCAGTGCTGGAATATGGCGGCAAACGAGAACTGGTGTTCGTCGACCGTTTTGAAGCCGAACAGGAAAAATCCTATCGCCTGGTAAATGAAAATAACGCTGAGACCGTGTCTTCTCCTGTCACAGCTGCCAAGGATTTGCTGCAAAACGGATTGGTAAAAGTATCTATCGACCCGAACGGACAGATCACCAGCTTGCAGGTTGGGGACAGAGAAGTCTCCGCCGGACAATTCCTAACGAGCACAGTTACCTACAAAGACAAGCTTTATTCGGTCAATAAATGGACTGAGATAGAAGCTCAGGCCAGCGGACCGGTCGGGCTGGTGCGCATGCAAGGCAGGCTGACGCTGCCCGGAGAATATACCGTTGAATTCGAGCGGGAACTGCTTATGGCTGCAGGGCTGCCATACCTCTACGTCAATCTGCACATCCGCTATCCCCGCACACCGGATCAGGGTTACGGCGAAGGGACTGCAAAACGTCTGCAGCAAAAATGGGACAACAACTGGCAGGAAGTGATGCCCTGCGAGATCAGCCCTGCCCTGCTTGGAAAATCCGCTTCACCGCTGCGGGTGTGGAAACACAACTATTGCGACCACATCAGTACCTTTGACCTGGATTACGGCAGTTTTTCGCCCAACAAATCCCTGCCCAACGTGAACAACCAGATCACGCACGCCTGGGTGGCAGTTTCAGACGGCAGTAGTGGTTTGCTGCTGGCGCAAAACGCGGACGTATCCAGCAATATCGCTTTTTGTCCGCTGCGCACGAAGGTTGAAGGAAAGACCAGCCGCGTGTTATTGAATCCTTTCGGCACCTACTACGGACGCCAATATCACTACCAGACCGCCGATACAAATTTGGGTAATTTAATGGCCGTACGCTTCTCGGCCGCAGACCAACTTAAATCGTACGCGCCCTCATACAATGGAAGAGAACAATCCTTCAGCCTGTTGATCGCCCCCTACCAGGGCAACGAACCGCCTGAATCCATTTGTCACGACGCTGAAGCGTTTGCCTACCCCTATGCTGTGCTTGATGACGGCAAGACCATCTCCGCCCCGGCGCACCGCAGTTGGAGCGGCAAGGGTTTGGGAAAGACGCCGGGGGATTGAAACAACTCGATAGATCAAATGACCAATCGAGCGAAGCCACACAGAATATCGACCTCGATTAGAATTAGGTTAATCCTTCCTTTTTTTACTGATCTTTGGACGTCCTTTGCAAGGAGTTTAACAGCGGGTGAAAAAACAGGCTTCCTCATTTCCGCCAATCTGATAGTTCGAATCCATTCAATATTTCTTTTCGGACGTAATCGTTTAAATTATCAGGACTCAAATTGTTACCAAATCTAACCATGCAAGCTGCATAAAGTCCACTTCACAGGAGTTACTTATGGCCACTGCAACCGTAACCGCAAACAATCCTCGAAAAGTACGTTGGTACGATCATATTTTGATCAACATCAACTGGTTCTCGCTGACCTTACGCACGCAAGTGCTGGCAGGCCTGCTCGTACCGCTGCTGGTGCAGAACTTCGTCGGTGAAGCCCAAAAAGGAACCTACTACGGCACCATCCGCTTGTGGGCGCTCATGGTGGCGCTGCTCAGTCAGGCGCTCATGGGTCTCTTGAGCGACCGCCTGCGCAGCAAGTTCGGAAGGCGCAGACCCTTCATCTTGGTGGGTACGGTGCTTGAAGTGCTCGTGATCGCCAGTATGGCCTGGATCGCCGGCATGAAAGGGATCACCGGTTATGCCATCCTCTTTGTGGCCTACATCTTCTCGATGATCCTTTCCAATACCTCACAGGCAGCCACCCAGGCATTGATCCCCGATTTGGTACCGCAGGAAAAACGCGGAATCGCGTCGGGAGTCAAGATCCTCTTCGCAGTGCCCCTGCCCCTGATCGTGGTCGGCCTGGTGGTCACACCCATGTTCAGCAAAGGCAATATCACCGGAGGAATTCTGGCAACCTGCGCCACCATGCTTGTCTGTATGGCCACAGCCATGTTCCTGCGCGAAAAACCGCTGAAAGGAAAACCCGAGCCCCTGAACTGGAAACCTTTCCTCAGCCTGGTGTTGATGACCGCCGTCTTTACCGTCATCATCCTGGGGTTGGGTGAAGTGGTCAAACTGATCATCCCGAGCATGGGTAATGCGTCCAAGTTCTCGTTTGGCACGATCGGCGTGATCGCCATGATCATCGCAGTGGTGGGCGGTGTTTTTGCCGCGCTGAACGTCCACATGGACAAATCCATCCGTAAGAACAAGTCTTTTGTCTGGCTGGTCATTTCGCGCCTGGCGGCTTTTGTGGCTATCAACAACCTGGCGTCCTTCCTGCTGTACTTCTTTCAGGAAAAATTTAACATGCCGGTCAAGGAAGCCGTTTCGCTGGCCGGTCTTCTGCCCATGGTATTGGGCGGTTTCATCGTTCTCTTTGGCCTAATCGCAGGCTGGCTTTGCGACCGCTTCTCACGCAAGCTGTTAACCACCATTGCCGGTGTGGCCGGAGCAATCGGCGTCGCCATCATGGTGCTGGGCCCAAGCGTGGCAAGCATGTACATTGCCGCGGCAGTCTTTGGACTGGCCTACGCCCTGTTTGACGTTGCCACCTGGGCCTTGAGCACCGATATCATCCCGCAGCAACGCGCAGGAGAATTCCTGAGTCTGCAAAACCTGGCCGGCGCAGGAGCAGGAGCCATCGGCGCCTACATCGGCGGTGTCATTGCCGATCATTCGGGATACGTTCTGATGGTGAGCATGTTCGGCGTGATGTTCCTGCTGGCAGCCATCGCATCTCTCTTCATCACCCTGCCCAAGCATGAATGAGAAGAAGCCATCAACCCTGCTGCGCGTCCTCGCACTGTTACTGGTCATTGCCATAATCGTGCTGCTTTTCGTATTCCGCAGTGAAGTTCAAAAACTTCAGCAATTCGGATACGTTGGCATCTTTTTGCTTTCAATTGCAGCCAATGCGACCATCATCATCCCCATCCCGGGTGTGGCTTTCACCACGGCCATGGGGGCGATCTTTAATCCGATTGGCGTTGCCGTGGCGGCCGGGCTGGGAGCCTCGCTCGGGGAACTGTCGGGCTACATGGCCGGGTTCAGCGGACAGGGTATCGTGGATAAAAGCAAGAATTACGTCCGTCTGGTGAACTGGATGAGAGAACATCCCCGCTGGACAAGCTTCATTATATTCGTACTGGCGTTCATCCCCAATCCGCTCATGGATATCGCAGGAATGGCGGCAGGCGCTTTGCGAGTACCGGTCTGGAAATTCCTGATAGCATGCGCACTGGGTAAGATGCTGAAAATGCTGCTGTTTGCCTACGCAGGATATTATTCGTGGTCATTATTTAGCTGAATCACCTTTTAGAAAATCACTGCAACCTTCCGAGTTGATCACCGGTTGGGTGCAGTTTTTATTCAAATTGGTTTAATCGATGAAAAAAACCTTTTACAAAGCAAACGATTCGAACTGTAGAATACAGCAGGCCGACAAGGATGAAAGATCAGTTATTCAAAGCACGACTTATAATTTCAGATACGGCGTCTTTATCCCACATCAACACAAAATCACCGGTAACCGGCACAATATAAGCGGATGTGCTTTCCGCCCCGATCGAATACTGCTTGATTCGGGAAGGGTCGTTGCCCAATTGAACGGCCAGAGGCAGCAGTTCGACAATCTTCGAAAAGGGAATATCCGTTTCAACACTGGATTTGAAGAGGTCGTAGAATTCAGCGCTACGGTCGACCGCATCCAGACTGATCGCCTTTTTGAAGATTGCAAGCATTACCTCCTGCGCGCGGCGAGTCCGGTCATAGTCACTGGTGGAATACCTTGAACGCACGTACCATAAAGCGGTACTGCCATCCATGACATTCTCACCGGCGTGAACGACACAGTATTCACTTCCGGCTGCCGCATTCGGACAGGTATCGGCAAACTCGTAGGCCGCGTTGACGTTGATCCCGCCGAGCAGGTTGACGATGTCTTTGAACCCGGTAAAATTCGTCATCAGATAGTAATCCACGCGCACGCCGAAATTCTGCTGAAACGCGTCTCGTGTCATGCTGAAACCGCCGTAGCGCTGGGTGGTGTTGATGCGGTCGTTTCCGACGCCCGGAATCTCGATGTAGAGGTCCCTTGGGAAAGAGAGCATACTTGCGGTTCCTCTGTCAGGGTCAAGCGAAAGCAGAATGATCACGTCGGTGTTTTGATCGAGGTTCCTGCGTTGATCTGATCCCAATAAAAGAATATTCACCCGCTGGTCCTGCTGCTCAATATCCAACTCGGAAAAGTCGATATGAAAAGGATCGGATGTTGCCGTAGCTTTTTGACCAGGCGTAATGGTGACACTGGAAACAGGTGTAGCTGAAGGTGCAGTGGTTGCAGTAATTATTGTGTCCGAGCCCTGTTTGGTTGTGCAGCCAAAGCAGCCAAAAAGGAACACCAGCACAGCAGCAAGTGAAACGACTACTCTTTTCATATGCTAATTATAGACGCGGGGGCAATAGCTGCCAAATATCAGTCAGGTGGCGCAGTATTGAAAATGCCTTCAGGGATCTCAATGCTGTTTTCAACCAGCTTTGAAAAGAACTTCGGTCTCAACCCAGTTGGCTTGAGACTGCCTTGGACGACACCATTTGTAATTCCAAGCTGTTGATACTTGAATATATCCTGAAGCACCAAAGTGTCGCCTTCAAGGCCTTGTACCTCCGTGACCTGAACAACGTGCCTGGAACCATCTTTCAGGCGGTCCAAATGGACGATCAATTCGACCGAGGAGGATAATTGTTCGCGAATGGCTTTTAGTGGAAGGTCCATGCCGGCCATCAGTACCATCGTCTCAATACGACGCAGTGCGTCTCTTGGTCCGTTGCAGTGCACGGTGGTCATGGAACCATCATGTCCGGTATTCATGGCTTGAAGCATATCCAATGCCTCACCGCCGCGGCATTCCCCCACGATAATACGATCAGGCCGCATACGCAACGAATTGATGACGAGCTGCCGGATGGTCACTTCACCCTTTCCTTCAATGTTGGGGGGGCGCTTTTCCAGCCTTACAACGTGAACCTGATTCAGCTGCAGCTCGGCCGTATCCTCAATGGTGATGATGCGCTCCCTTGTTGGAATAAAGGAGGATAACACGTTCAGAAATGTGGTCTTCCCGGTGCCGGTTCCGCCTGAAACGACCATATTCACTTTCGCCTCAACACACGCCTTCAGGAAATTTGCCAGGGCCACCGTCATGGTTCCGTTCGCGATCAAATCCTGGGCGGTATAGGGTCTGGTTGCAAATTTGCGGATCGTCAGAATGGGGCCGTCCAGTGAAAGCGGCGGGATGGTTGCATTGACACGATAACCGTTCGGAAGCCTGGCATCCACCATGGGAGAAGACTCATCCACACGCCTGCCGATCGGAGAAACTATACGATCAATAATTCGCCTGAGATGGGCGTCACTCTCGAATCTAACCGGTGTGCTGTCAATAAGACCAAATCTTTCGACAAATATTTCATCAGGACCATTGACCATGATCTCGGTTATCTCAGGATTATTCAACAAAGGTTCCAACGGCCCATAACCGATAATATCGGCGATCACCCACTCAAGCAAATCCTCCCGAACCAAGTTGTTATATAAAAGGTTCTTTTCCCTCAATACCTGATTGAAGCAATCTTCAATGAGCGAACGAACATTTTCAGACTCCAGAATGGGATCATTATTATTGGAGAGCAAAATCTGCTGAACCGCGTCCCGGATCGGGAAGAAATCATTTTTTAGTTCATTGAAGGTCTTTTGATGCTCCAGTATTTGTGTTGGAGTATCCTTTTTAAGCGCCGGTCGATTTGTAAACACTTGACCTCTCTTTCCAGGATCATTTAGGCAGGTAAGGAATGATCAATTCCTGTTCATAATTCACGTAAACGGATTGGGGTAGATTATTCCTTTCAATGATCGCGTTAATAGTAGATTGATTCAAATCGGCGAGAATTGCCAAATTTATACCCTGCTCCACCAGAACCGTTTTTTCGGCAAAAAGTAAACTTGTTGCCTGAACCGCTTTTGAATATGCCTGGCAGGCACCCTCGAAATCTGCCTGGTTTGCCAAGAATTCTGCTTCTGAAATACTCGTTGTGATTTCTTCCATGTACAATCCGCGGTTGTACGCATCAATTTTTTGGAATGCGTACTTATAATAGGCGACCGCGTTTTCAAAATCATCCAGCTTTTCAAAAGTTTCCGCCAGTTTGGTTTGAACCTGAAAAAGCTTCAAGAGGTTGTTGGGGTCTTCCCAGGCCAAAATCTCTGCCTGTTCCAGGTTCTGCTGCGCGTCAACATAAAGACCAACAGAAAAACTGCGCGCTCCCCTGGCATAATAAGCCTCATAGAGAAGTATTTTTGCATTTCCGCCGGCAAAATTCTTGTCTTTCTCGATCAGTTTCTCCAAATTATCGATAGCCGGGATCCAATCCATTTTGTAGAAGTAGCTGTAAGAGATCTCATAAAGCTGTGCTTTATCCAGATTATTCTTGTTGGTCTGATTGGAAGGATCAAGGTTATACGCCTTGGACATATAGGAAACGGCTTTGGATATGGAAGAAAAGGTTTGATAGGGATCTTGCAATAACTGCTGGGCCGTTTGAATGAACTTCAATTCGAACAAGGAACTGCTGATCAGTTGGAGGTTTTGGCGTTCCGATTCATGTTCACGGTCCTGCGGGATCATCGTGACCGCTTCACGATAATAGTATTCCGCGCTTTCGATATCTTCAACAGTGGAGGATTTACTTTCCAATATCTGAATGATCCGCTGCAAATAGCTGTTTAGCAGCTGTTCTTTCATCACAGTATCGTCAATTTCAGGATTCAACTGCTCAACCTGTTTATAGGTTTGAATAACTGTTTCCCAATCTTTATTTTGATAGGCATTATCTGCCTGAACGAAAAGCTCCGAGATGGAAATACCGGTTTGAAGCTCATCTAATAAATGCTCAACATCCCATAACCCCGGACGTGCCACATTTATTTCACTCAGCATGATCAACGCTTCGTCATTCCTGCCTTCATCGATCAAAACCTTTGCCTCGTTGTATTGCGTTTGAAGTTCGCCAAGCAAATTCGCTTCGACGTAGAGAGATTCAAGTGGAGCATAGGCAGGATCAATCGACTGCATCGTATCAAGGATATCGATGGCCACGTCGTATTGCCCTGAAAGCAGCAACTGTTCAACCTGATCCTGAAGCACCAGCAATTGTGACTGCTTTTTACTTTCTTGCTGTCCCTGAAGATAATTACGCGAAAGGTAAAACACTCCCCCAAACAGCAAGGCGGCTGCCAACAAAATCCCAAATATGGTCAGACTCCTTTTCAGCGTCCTTTTCAGTTTTTTTTCTTTTTCAGATTTGGCTTGTTTTACCGAAATTTCTTTTAACCCAATCTGTAGATCAATATCCTTTTGCAGTTCAAGTAACCTGGAATTATGCTCATATTTTTCCAGCAGTTTATCCAAAACCACTTTGCTTTCTTCAAGCCTGGAGTTTTGGTAGAGGAAAGAGAATTCAGAATAGTCAGGATCGGAATATAAATTATCTGGCGAAGTGGCAGTTGTTTCCGTGTTGCCATCCAGTTCAAACCCTTTATTGGTTTTATCCTCGTCTTTATCTTTGTTTGTAGGCACTTTTTTCCCTGTCGACATTCATACCAATATTCTTATTTCTAAAAGAGGTCAAACAACGTTGGAATTACCGGACCGATAATAACCGCGAGCAGCGCCGGAAAAATCATCACCGCCAATGGAATGATCATCTTGGCCGGCAATCTGTTAGCAATTTCGCGGGCTCTGAATTGCCTTAAAACGCGCATTTGAAGCGCCTGTGAATGAAGCACGTCGGCATAGCTCATGCCCATGGTTTCCGCCTGAATGATGATTTTGATGAATCTTGAAAGGTCATCGACATCAAGACGATTGCTCAGGTTGGTCAATGCATCTGAACGCGAAATACCCATGTCCATTTCATGCAAGGTACGCCTGATCTCAATACCAAGGGTTGTACTCCAATAGACGCTGATTTTCTGTAGAGACTGATCGAATCCCAGTCCGGCACTCGCACAAACGGATAGCATATCCAGCGCATCTGGCAGATCTCTCCTTACCTGCTCCCTGGTCGTGGTCATTCTTCTGGACAGCCAGGCGCGCGGCAGAATCGCAAACGTGATCAGAACCAATGCACCCAAAGCCAGTTTGACAATGTCAACCGGATCGCGGTTTTCTAGATTTAACAAAACGCCCAATAAAAGACCCGTTATGATGGAAAAGAACTGAATGAAATAAAAATCCCTCGCGCGCATGTTGGCAGGGCTTCCGGCCACCAGAAGATCGTGTTCAAGCTTCTTTGTCATCGAATCAGGCGCAAAATTAAATATAAAATTCTTGATGGTCGTGCCAAAGCCTGACATCATCCTTCTGAAAAAAGAACCGGAAATTTCCCGGGGCAATATATGCCCTTTCCCCCCCTGTTGAGCGGGCGTATCGTTTGTCGATACATAGTGATCCAGTCTGTGGGAAATGCTTGTGCCCCGGTTTATCAATAAGATCAGCCCATTGAAAAGGAATACCAATCCAACCAAAATCACAAGTATGGCCAGCACGATAAACAGATGAACGGGATCGATAAAGTTAATTTGCATTGGTTTTATTCCTCTTCAGACCCTGATCCTGACGATGTTTCTGATCCAGAAATTTCCGATCAAGATTCCGATCAAGGCAAAAATGAGAATGATCTGTGTAACACGCGACACCAACACCGTACTGAAGTAATCCGGCGTTACCAGGAAAATGATGAAACCCGTCAAGAAAGGAAGCAAGGTCAGGAATTGACCGACATAACGCGCATAGGAAGAAAGTGAGCGCACTTCGCTGAAAAGCTGCATGCGATCTCTAATCGTTTCGATAGTAGATTCAAGCACTGTAGCCAGGCTGCCACCAACCTGCGCGTTTATGATGATGGCGGTAATGACGATTTTCAGATCATCACTTTCCATCCTTTCAGAAAGATTCAACAATGCCTTGTCCAATGGAAAACCAAAGCGTGTTTCTCGCAAGACTCTCGAAAACTCTTCTGACGAAGGCGGAATCAGTTCACTGATAGTCATGTCCAGAGCCTGGCTCAGGCTGTATCCGGCCTGCACAGCCCCTTTGATCATGATCAACACGTCAAGCAGTTGCGATTGGAATTTTTGCTGCCGTTTGATAATCGCACGGTCAAGCATAAACTTTGGGACGAGAAAAAGCAGGATACCTAAAAACAGTCCCCCGAATATGTTTCCGGGAATCAGCCAGCCAAAAACAAAACCAAAAACGGTCAATACGCTCTGAAGAATAATATATTCAGTATCCGTCATCGGCCAATATGCGCTGGATATTTTCAATTGCAGCTTTTCAGAAGACAAAGCCGATAGACGTCTATTAAGAAATTCTCTGATCCTTACAATGTTGGTTCCACTTGCTTCAGAAGTTGTCTTCACGGTCCCGTTCGTTGAAGAATCCAAACCCTCATCCACAAAACGTTGAATTCTGCCGTGGATCCTTGTTTTGGACCGGTTCCTGACATACCAAACGAATATCAACGCGATGCCAACCGTGCATAATATCAAGACAATGAGCAGAATTTGGATTACCTGATTTTGGGCCAAAGAAACCTCAATTCAAACTAACCAAGTTTTGATGATTTCGCCAGGATTTCTGTTACTTCGGCATTCGTTTTGTTCAAATATTCTTTGTTTGTTCGTTCAATGATTTTTCCAAGTTCCCTGGAAATATTCATGATCGCTTTACTGATCGGGTGGTTTGGTTCTTTTATGAGAATTGGAATACCTTCATTCAGACTGCTTAATGCATAATTCTCATCCGCAGTTACCTTTCCAAGAAACTTTACATTCAAGATCTTTTCAATTTCCTCCTGCTTGACATCCGCTTTGCGACCGGTCAAATTGAGGATCGGAAGGATCTTCTCAGGCGGATAAGAAAGCGAACGGCAAATCTCCAGGAATAGACGCGCATCACGCAGAGATGCCAGATCGGGGTTCAAAACCAACAATATCTTGTCACTTGAATCCATGTACGTGACCGTGTTGTCGTTTAGATTGCTGCCGCCATCGATCACAATATTGGGATAAATTTGCTGCAACCCCTGAATGACCTTGAATAATTCATCCGGATGAATACCCTGTGCCTCAGTGATCGATCCTGGACTGGGGAGCACGCTGATCCCTGAAATGTGCTTAACGACCACCTGTTTGATCATGCGCTGATCCAGCAAGGCTACATTGGCGATCAGGTCAGACAGTGAATTCGGACTTCTAAGATTCAGGAACAAAGCCACGTGTCCAAAAAGTTGTTTTCCATCAATCAGCAAGACTTCGCTGTTCAATACCTTCAAAAGGCCAATCGCCAGGTTCGTGGCAATGGTGGTCGTCCCGGCTCCCCCCTTTGGACTGTAGACAATAAAAGTGTTTTTCGGGCGCTGGATCTCAGCAGGCGCGGATTGCAGCGGCCCGAGTTTTTCTCTGCCCATCAGTTCAAGCACGCGCTGAATCGTGGGAAGCAGTCTTTCCTCCAGATCAGTCTCTCTTAGGAAAGCCCTGGCTCCTGACAGGATAATCTTTTCTGAATGCTCAAGTTCCGCTTCAGGCAGAATTACGACCAGGGCACTGCCGGGGAATTCGCTGGTGATCTTGTCCACCAGGTCATAGGTTTCTTTGCCCTTATATTGAAAATCAAGCAGGATGGCGTCAGGTTGGATTTCGGCGATGTCTTCCATAACATTTTTTACGGGCTTTTGACCGTCCAGAACCTCAAAGCCTTCCTGACCTTGCATGGCGTTCTTCACTGACGAAATAATCTCAGGCCGTTCCGAAATTACATGAACCCGTTGTGTTTTCTCAAAATAGTTCACTGGTAGGACTCCTTGCTATGGCAGTATTTCCAGTCCATAGAATTCAACGATATAGTCCGCTGTGACCGGTGTCAGATTAAAATCGCCGGTTGAAGTCGGAGCTCTCAACACCAGATCAAAATCAGCCCCCGTATCTTGCAGGTGTTTCAAGATCAACGCATCCTGTGGATCCATAGCAAGCAGATATGAACTTATGGTGGTCGTCGCTGGAGTGATCTCACCGGTTGAGTTGTTCCTTGTTTCCGAAGAAACGATGTCCAGCACCAAAGCAGTGACCGATACTTTTTGAAACCCGTCCAATGTAAAGGTACGCGTCACCGGTTCTTCCTGCGCTCCAGTAATGACAGTCGTTGATGTGGTGGTTGTGGTCTCGGGAATCTCTTTTACTTCTTCTTTGAAAGTGGCAAAAATATCTATGATATCTCCCCGTTGGATAATGTTCTCATGGGTCATAATATCGCCCGGTTGAAAAGCCAATAATATATGGTCATCACTCAGAATGAACGACAGATCATGGTTATTATTGGTTGGATCAGCCAGGTTGTGCAGCAAGACCATTTCTCCCTGGATCATGTCTGTCGTAACGTATTTTCCGACAGCGTTCTCCACCTGGGTCAGGATATCACGAGGAGCCGCCTCCACCGGAACAGAAATGATCTCAACATCGCCTGATTCAATTCTGTCTCCCAGTTTTAGATCTCTGGTAACCACCACAACATTGGTTTTAATAACATCCCCGGAAATTTGCTGGCTCAGTTCTCTACTTTGAAGTTGTTGAACAAGGAGAATGGTTGCAACCACCCCGACGCCGATGAGTACAATTCCAATAAAAACAGTTAAAATCACTTTCAGGTTTTTCGACAATTTTCTTCTCCTAAAAAGCAGATTACTTTGTCAATGAGATCACATAGTTGCCAAGGTCGGCACCACCGGTTCCAACATCACCGGGGACGAATGGAGGATCTTTAACGAAATATCCCTCCACCGTGTTCGTATTTGCCTTTATGGTTGGGTTGATCGTGCGTGCAAATTCAAAACCCGGACAGATTTCTCCGCTCTTGTGAACGCAGGTAATATAAAAAGGTGCAAAAGCGATCACATGGAACATGGGGGTGGCAGGATTGCCAGCCAGGACATTCTCGACCTCACCCTCAAGCAACGGCAAGCCTGGAGGAGTTGAAGCATGCGCAGCCAATATGCAAGGATCATTCGGATCATCAAGATCCGGAACATCAGCGCACAATACGTTGAAAACAGGGATCCAGACAATCTGATCGAGCCTGGTCTCCATGGAAGAATAAACGGATGTTTTATTACCGTCCACACCGCTGAACCACGTATGCACCGAAATTGGGGAGCTTACGCCATTTTGTATCCAACCCGTAAGGTTCGGTGTACCGCTGCTCGTTCCTTCGAGGTTCAACCAACCGCGGTTACCTCCGCTTTCAATTTCATTCTTGCCGTCATCGTTGAAATCACAATCGATATCCACACCGCAAGTCTTATCTGAATCCATGATGATATAGATGTAATATCCGCTTGCCGTGTTATATGCGGAGAACAATTGCTGGCTGATATCCGAGGGTGATCCGGCATAAGTATCGGCAATTGGTTTGATCTGAGTATTCCAATCCAGCGGGAAATATTCACAGTCTTCACTGACAGACCCACCCACTGGCGGACGGCAAGACCAGGCTACCGGTAAAAGACCGTTATAAGTATCAGGCGGAAAACATCCCGCGCCGGCAACCGCAGTTGAAACAAGTTCATCTTTTCCAAAGATCTTGGCAAAGAACGAACCCTGCTGAATCTCAACCGAGACGGTGACTTTTGTTACTCCATCTTCATCGACGGTCACGCTTGCGCTATCAGCACGATTGTTGATCGCATATGTCGTGGCTGCACTGATTGCCGCACTTTCGCTGCGTGTATCGCAATAAACCTTCGCGCCGGCAAGAGCGCCTGCGTCAGCCGCGGCCTGGGCGGTCCTACGATTGGACATAAGCGTTCCCCCGTCCAGAATGACAGCAGCCAACAATACAATTGCGATCAAGGCGATTGCAATAATTGGAAGAATCTGCGCTTTTTCATCCAAACGGTAAAGCATTACAATATCCCTCGAATCTTAACGAGCATACGGTGATACATGCATTGTTGAATCAACAGTCAGGAGTATTCCTTTCTGCGATGAAGGACACCCCTCTCCAATAACTCTATCAACAAGCGGCGTGATCGCCTTAAAACAATAATCCGCAGTCACGGTCACATCGGTATTTGAATCTGTTTCTTCATCACGCAAAACTGTGACCGAGATGTGAAGATTGGGAGAATCCGGATTCATCCCAAACACATAGTCTCTGACTTTTTGCTCGATTGTTTCTGGGTTCCCTAAATAAGCTGCCGACAATGAATCAGGGTCAACAATTGCAAAACGGGTTGCTTCACGAACTGCTGTTGTCATGGATGCATAAAAATAAAGAACCCTTCCCAGGTCAAGAAATCCAATAAACAGAAAAAAAACGATCGGAAATACAAGGGCACTTTCAACAAGCGATTGACCAGACTCTTTATTTCTCATGGGATCATCATCTGTACTGAACTGGTAATTATGGGTGGGCCGTCGGTTACACCCAAATTTATAAGTAAACTTCCAAATACCAAATTGGCTCGCTTCGCCACCGTTACCGTTACAGCATTGCCGGTTGAGCAGCAATTCGCGAATTGGATATCGCTCTCAGAGAGAGTAATCCCCTGGTTTTGTGCTTCATCCTGAACCAATTGACGCGTATTTACATAACTTTCGTCATAGTAATTATCAGGATTCTCAGGCGGATCCAAAGTGATGTAGTAAGCTGCCTCACGGGCTACGTTGGTTAGTACGATTTTTGTGGAAAATAACCGGCCAAAGTCCATTGCTCCCAAAATTAAAAGCAATAGCAGCGGTAAGACAATCGCCACTTCTAATAGTGCCTGCCCACACTCAACCTTTAAATAACTAACATTAATTATTTTTTTTAACATAGCTCATACTTCTAATATTAAAATCTCAGCCAGTTTTCTAACTAATAATTACCAATAATGGAACCAAGCATGGTTCCCAAAACACTTTATTACCAAACAATTCTATTTTTAAGGATATTGCTTCTAAAAAAATTTCACCCCGATGAAGCTTCGTTACGAAAATTATACAACTTATTGATTGACAGTTCAAATAATAAATGGTACAAAAATGTTGGTTGTTTTTATCGGTTTAATACTTATTCGTTGAAAAGGCAGCGAATTATGTTTAGAGCTCGACATTTTAAAGATGTTGAAGAAATTCTTGAATACATCCAACTCATTGGTTACATCGCTGAAGCAAAAGAATGGGATAACCGCGCTCATTTAGAACGAATGCGAGGTTATACAAGAGTACTATGTTCCGAACTGAATATTCCCAAAAATGATGTTGAAATAATCTCGATTGCCAGCATGCTCCATGATATTGGTAAAATCCTGATCCCTGAAAAATTACTTCAACATAATGGGGATTATACAAAGGATGAATGGCATTTAATGGAGAAACATACCAATGACTGCTCCCGACTGCTTGGAAATCCAAACTCCTTGATCCTTCAAACCGGGCTGATCATTGCCAGGACACACCACGAGAGATGGGATGGATCAGGTTATCCCAAAAAATTACGACATGAAGAAATCCCCTTAAGCGGACGGGTTTGTGCGATCGCCGACGTTTTCGACGCACTGGTTACCGAACGTCCCTATAAAAAAGTAATTCATGAATCAGAGGCAATTGATATCATCGTACGCTCAAGCGGCAGCCTTTTTGATCCGGCGTGTATAATGGCATTTGAAAAGAGTATTGACGAAATTCTCGTTATTAAAAACACTTCAAACGCAAACCGTTTTTAAAAATCTAAATAGCACTTTTTATCAGGGCGGAAAATCATAATACTTGGCAGTGATCTGATTCGCATATGTCATACCACGAACACATTGATCCCCACTAACCTGGGCACGGATGTCGTCCCAGTTAACGGGGCCGTTGGTTCGTAAGAATGCCGCCCTTACGGCGTTATACACACAATCCGGGCCGGCGTTGTAGTTCATTAATGTCAGCTTCCAAATGGTTGGATAATCCACGACATCGCCTGAGTACCATTGGGTGGCATTATTCACGATCCTGGCAGTTTGATAACAGTAGCCCAATACAACTTCCGCCAAAATATCGACGCTCTTTTCAGCCCTGCTTGTGTCGATGCCGTATTCGCAAGTTGGACAAGTGGTAACCAGATTCGAGATAATCCGATCAGCTATTTCAGTACTTGTGGTGCAGCTTGAGATCGTCCCTTCAGGACAAACAAGGTAAGCCAGACTGCTGTTCCACTCAAGCGCATTTCGAATTCCAATATTCGTAATGTGCCCATATCCAAAATGTGTACTCTGATATATGGATGGCCAGAATTGGCTTTCCGTGCGAATCATCTGTTTCAACAATACCGGCGGCACGCCGACGTCTTTCCAGGCGGTAAGAATGGCGCCATCCATGGCATTCTGTACATAAACTACGGTGTCCTTGGCCACGGACATTCCACATGCATTGGCGTATCCGTTTAGAGTCAGCCCATCAGAGGGGCACGTCGAAGCATCCACAACCCCGGATGAGATTAATTGTCCGGCAAGGTAGTAGTAATCTTCAGTTGTATTTAGCGCTGAGGAACTTTCAGGGACGTAAATCCAATGCATTTCCACATCTGGAATGTCTACGCGGTCAAGACAAGGGGAAACCCTCTGGGCGTAAACCTCTGTGCGTACCGATAATGTATTGCTATTGCACAGACCCAATCCAAGAAACACACTAAATGCAAAAACTAATGAAATTACCAGTAATTTCTTTTGTTTTCGATGCATCACATTATAAATCCCGTTTCAGGATTATTTGGGAAGGTAACGATGAAAATTGTATTATCCCGCTAATACTTATTTAAAGTATCAAATAAGTATAACTATTTTTAAAAAAATTTACAACAACTTCGCATATAGTCGTTTGTATTAATATCTTTTCGACTTTACACTGCTGCGTTTCGATTTTTCACGAAATTTATCGCCATGATCAGCGCTGCCAAAAATGCAAATCCGGCAAGTGCCATGAACAATTTTGAGGGACCGATTTTATCAAACATGAGACCATTCACCGGCGACCCCAGGATGCTGGACAGATACAACGTGCCCCACAAAAGGGTTTGTCCGGTATTGGTAAGATGGTCTGGAAAAATACTTTTTACAAAGACCACACTGGTCACCAGGAACAATCCAAACGAGATCGAATTGATCAAACTGATATAAATGGCCCAACCGGCATCCGGCATGACGGCATAAAGAGCCATACGTATTACGTGCGCGGCCATTGCCACAATCAACAACAGATATGGACCAAACTTTTTTAAAAGCCTTCCGCCGAAATAAATGATCGGTACTTCAGATAAAGCGCCTATACTGAAGCACAGCCCCACCAACCGATCATTACCGCCCAACGTTTTTAAATATAGGCCCAGGTAATCGTTCATACCGCTGTTCGAAATGCCATAAAAGAAAATGCCTGCAAAAAAGACCAGTGCGGCCGGTTTTATCATGCGCAAAGATTCACGCAGCGGCGTTGACTCATGTGCCGGAATTTTGAACTCACTGGCAAACAACAGCACCAACGCAAGCAGCACCATCAATCCCAAATAGATCGGGAACATGGTTGACAGGCCCCAGCGGTCAAACACCATACCCAGGATCCAGGTGGATAAAATGAAACCGATCGAGCCAAAAATACGCTGCTGCCCGTAACGTTCTTTATACTCTTTCAAAAGGATCAGGTTGACAGAATCGATCTGTGGAACCAGAGTCGTAACAAAGAAACTGTAAACACCTGCCATGGGCAAGATCCAGAAAATGGAACTCAGCCTTGAAATGATGATGATGCTCGTACCAGCACCAAGCGCAGCGATTGTGATCAACAAACGCGGTCTGGCCAGTCGGTCGGTGATCAATCCCACAAACGGACTGCTGACCAACGCGACAAGCGGGACGATCGATCCTATCCAACCAATTTGGAATCCGCTTAGACCAATGCTTTTATAGTAAATATTCAGATAGGCTGTGACGATTCCAAAGGCTGCAAAATAAAGAAAATAAATGATTTTTACCAAAAGCAAATTTCGCTTATTTGAACTGTCATCATTCAGAGCGGACTTCAAATCCCGAGTCATTGGTCATTCCAATCAGGCAATAGAAGCGCAGATTGAGGAATCTCCACGAATCCTCAATCTGCTAATAGGGAGGGAATTAATTAAAAGCAATGAAATAGGCACCCAACAGGTAAAACAAAATCCCGATGCCAAGTGATATGTATGCCTTTTTCGGCGCACCCTTAAACTCACCGTAGACCAACCCCCACATTTGTGTCCATAACCCGGAAGTCACACCCAGAGGCCACGATACGGCCGAACTCAAGAAAGCGGTTGAGAAGGTATGGATGATATTGCCGCCGAAATGGAAGATTCCGGCAAAGATGCCGAATTTCGCCAGCTTGAACGGTGTATGAAGAACAATTGACCACTGCTTTTTAACTGCCAAAATAATACCGCTCGTCAGCATGCATCCGATGAAGGCGCCAGTAGCCAGTAACGCCATGAAAGGCATCACTGCCAAGCCTTCAGGGTGCGTAGTTGAACGAAGCCCGTAAGACAAACCGAATGTGTAGGAAGGGACAAGAATGGAAGCAAAGACCAATAATCCAAGAGCCCGCCACAGGTCCTTGGTGGAGTAATTCATCCTTCCTTTTGCCGATTCAGTATCAGTGTTTTGAGATTGTGAATTCCACCTGCCCGCGAGTAATGAAGCAAAAACAGCGATCAACAGAAAACCAACTGAAAGGATAATGCGAAATATATTAAGACCTTCGGGAACACCGCCTACAAAAGCGGCCACAGCCGTTCCGACCATCACGTTCACGGACGATTGAATAGGCTGCGATAATGACAGTCCGATCTTACTTAATACGTAGAGGGAGACTCGCATGCCGCAGACGTAAAGGACGCCGCATAAAAGCGTAAGCCATACACGGCTCGGATCTGAAGTAAAAACATCGGAGATATTACCGATCAAATGTTTGCCATCAAGAATGAAGCTGACAGACCAAACCAAAATTATAGAAGTGGAAAATAGGGTTACGTAGAAACCATCCAGTGGATAGTCCTTTAAATACTTTAAAGAAATGAACCAGGTTCCCCACATAAAAGCTGCCAAAAGACTCATGATGATGGCAGGTGTCGTCGTTAAAACCGGGCTGAAATTCATAAAAACTCCTCAAGAGAAAAAATAGATCAAACGTGAAATTTACGGCTTGATGTTCAGTTTAGCTTCCTCCTCGGCTAATAACTTCTGCAATTCTTCCGGTTCCAGCCAATCCGGGATGGGTTTGTGCTCGATCAGCCAATAGGTCTGCATGGAGATCAAACTTACCAACGCAGGGACTACCAATAGTATCGGTCCCAGGAGAATCAAACCAACTACCGACAGGAACAGGTTTGTCAATGCGACTGCCAGAGCCACCAGAGGATTGCGAATCACAATGCGCAATGCATCCTTGTAGATGTGCTGAATGGAGTAATACTCTTTTTCGATCAAAATCGGAAACAGAAATGGCTGACAGAGGAACCACATTGCCAGAAAATAGAAAGCAATGATCGAGACGCAATTTAAGGCCCGCTCTGAACGGCTGACCCAAAAATAGACCGAGAAGGCGATCAATACAAAAAGCAATAAATTGGTGAACCCCAGGACAAAACTTTTTCCCAAATGCTTGAAGAACGCATCTTTGAAGACTTTACGCACCTTAACCTGTGACTCGCCCGGGTCGCATAAACCAGCCGCCACGGTTGCATTCAGAGCCGCGTATGCCCCCGGCATGGTGATCAGGGGCAGTGACAGCAAGACATACCAGAAATTCGGACGAATCCAAAAAGGCAGCCGCTTGAAAAGTTGTTTACAGCTCAGCCAGATCACATCAAAGATGCGAGGATTTTCCGGCTTCTTGACCTCACTCATGGATTTCAGCCTTCCTTTTATGCTTGAAAAGCTCAGAGAATTTTCCGCCGCGCACCTGCACAAGTACCAGGCCAACAAGCATCAATCCAATGCCGATCATCTGGTTGATATTCAGATGTTCACCCAAAAAAGGTACTGCCAGCAAAGCAGTCCAAATCACGGTGGATGCGCCCAAAATGCTGGCTTCGTAGGAGCGAAGAACTCTTAAAATGCTGTTCCAGACCGTTAAACCGATTGCTATAGAGACGATGCCAAGATATAAGGCGATGCCCCAGTTCTTCCAACCGGTCATCACAATCGGCCTGTCAACGATCAGTCCGACTGCCACGGTGATCGAACCGCCGATCAGGATGGCAAGGGTTGAGATGATGTTATTGCTGATCGAATTCTTGGTCACAATCGATAATTTGCGGGCAATGTTATTGGTATACGCCACCCCGATGATGGAGACAAAAACCAGCAATACACCGATCAACTCGGATGCCGCGGGGATCTTCTGAAAGAAAACTCTCAGACCGGCCAGGGCAACACAAGCACCCAACACCTGAAAGATCGTTGGAGATTCTTTCAGAATAATGATGCTCAAACCCATGGTGATAAAACCGATGAAGTTACTTAAATAAGTGTTGGTTGTGGCCGGTAAAAAGTTGAGGGCATACATGGCCGCTATCTTGCCGGCCACGAAATTGAAAAAGCCGATCTGAATGATCATCCACCAAACCTGGCGAGACATTTGAGGAATTTTCTCTTTCTTGATCACAAAGGTATAGAAAGCCATGGCAGCCATGCCGATGGCAACGGTGATCCAGGTAAGCGTCAGCGGACTCACATCATTCAATGCCAGCTTACTGAAAATGGTCCCAAAAGACATCAAGATCAATATAACGGTAGTGATGAGAATGGCTTTAATGCGTTCCGAGGTCATAGGTTACCCTTCTATCTTTATTTTCTTTACCGATGCACGGCGAGATATTATTACAATGAAACCAGCCAAAAGAGGCAGGAAGGCCACGGCATATAAGGGCTGGCTCATATACGTATTCAATACCCTCACCTGCCGTTCACTTCCTTTAATAATGCTTCCATCTGCATTCCGAAGCGCGATTTGATACCGCGGATTCTGAGCTGTAAGGTCAAGGCGATATCCTGTGAAGGAGGGCGTCGAGGATTGCGACCCGTCAAATAGCTCTATGTCATATCCCAGACCAGAACTGCTGGACTGCGAGACATAATAAGCCACAGCATCAAAAGCCTGATCCGCCGTTCCGTTTTTCAACACGATCATCTGCCCGCCTGAATAGGGATCAAACGAAACCCACATCCTTTGGTCGGCTCTGGATTCAGTTTCCTGCGGGTCGATCATGCGCTGATAGGCCTGCTGGTTATATTCATACTCCATGTAGGGCACTAAATAAAGCGTGCTGTTATTGGGCGCGTAAATTACACCATCCGGTTCCTGGGCGTAATCAGGGGCGGTCCATCTTTCGGCCGGGATCACTTTATAAGAAATCGCCTGGCGAAGCTGTGTAAAAACAACCAGTCCTTTTTCACTGCCGTCCTGGATGGAACCATCAGGCAGTCTCAGCCGGATGGAATAATCTCCAGCTGGGAGAGCAAACACGAAGCCGTTCGTGATCTCGGTACTGTAGAGCGTGAAATCAGGGACCGTCTCAGGTTCTGACGGAAAATCGGCTGTCGTGAGCGGTTCTCCATTCGCTTCAGAGACGATCCGGGATACTTCATCTGAATATGCCTGATAATCCATTGTGTATTGCGATTGTCGATCCTGATAATCTTTCCGCTGCTGGAGAAAATTCTCATATGCGGCATCCGCATCGTCACCATAGGCCAGATTTCGGGTGGCAACAGGGTCAACAGAGTCATATTGAATGACGTATGGCTGCTGCTGCAGCGTTTGAATGACTTTGTTCCCTTGAAGGATCTCAAGCGTGCCATCGACAAAATCATTTTGTGCCAGCCAGTCCGCGTTATATGTTTGGGTCAACGGCCAAAAATATACTTCCGTTTTCTTGGAAGACAGCACATTATTCTCACCTGCCATCAGATAGATGGTTTCGGTGTTGGCAGGCGCAAAAGAAGAACGATAGACCTGTCCATCAAAAGCTGAAATGGCATAAACGAATGCATCATTTGAGTCAGGCGTCACAGCTGATGCTGTATTGACTGTAAGTGCCAACACGATAAAAGGCAGCAGCAAACGAATGACAAGTTTTTGGAAAGAAAATGCTTTGGTCATGGTTTTCATCGACTCACCCTCGCACACCTTTCCGCTCAAATATCTTTATACCGCCAATGATCAATGCCAGGGTCTGTACAAGCATAATCGCCAAATGGACAAAATAAGTCCGCCAAATGCTGTCAGCAATGCCGTCCATCATGAGTGTGAACTGGGAATAAGGAGAAATCCATTGGATGCCTGAAGAGAGCGTCATCAAGGCGTTGCGCAGAAAGATCATCGAATTGCTGGCCGAATCGGAGGCCTGCAACAGGATCGTTACAATCTGATCGGCAATTTGAATCCCGCCCAGAACGAGCACAATAACAAAGAAGAACACCAGCGCCGTGCGCGCTTTGCCGCCCAGAACAGCGGTGAGAATTCCAAAAGCAATCAAGGCAGCCGCCATTAACACTGACGACAGCAGCATTACCAATATCTTCAGAGAAAAAGCCAGGTGCAGCAACCAGGTTACGAGGTTGGCCCAGACCAATATGATCAGCAGCATTTCAAGATAGATCTTGAGATACCCGATGAAAACCCCAAACAAAAAAGTGGCCTCATTGACCGGGCCGTAAACCAGCACTTCGAGTGTGCCGCGATCCCGTTCACGTGAGACGTTGATCGAAGCCATCACCGCCAGTAATAAAGCCAGGAAGGAAACACTGATCAAAAGCGGGAGGAACAAAGGCTGTTGTGAAATGAACAGCATGTTTTTGGTTGTTGCCTGCAAGTTATTATTGAGTACCAGGGTGGCTGCCAGCAATCCGAGAAATGTGGCAAGGTAGATACCGGCGCTGTAGAGGGTTGAATTGCTGTTGCGGGTTTGCACCGCCAACGCGGATCGAAAGAATGCTTGTATCGTGGTCGCGGAGTTGGAAGCAAAATGTTTTTTCATTCCTGCTCCTTTCCACCCAGGCGGTCCTGCTTAAGATCTTCAACGTAACTCTCGGTCAATGTGATAAAAGCCTCTTCGAGCGAAGCCTCCAGGGCTTTCATACCCTGCAGAACTACTCCCCGAGCGGCTAATTCTATCCCCAGATCGGCGCGATATTCCCTATCGGCCAAAGTGTCAATGATCAGGGTCTGCTCATTCCTGGAAGCAACCCCGGTCACAAAAGGCAGCGCCTGAAGCGCCGGCAGGAGACCCGCAACCTGATTGACCATTTCGATCTCGATCTGGCGTTTACCTGCGGCGTCCTGGCGGATGCGGTCCATGCTATCTTCAACGACCAGACGGCCTTTGGCGATAATACACACCCGGTCGGCCGTCCTCTCAACCTCTGAGAGGATGTGCGACGAGATCAAAATCGTTGTGCCGCGCGCCTTTTCCTCCAACAGAAGCTGTCGAATCTGCACGATCCCAAACGGGTCAAGGCCTGAAACCGGTTCATCCAAAATAAGAAGTCGGGGCGAATGCAGCAATCCACGGATCACGCCGAGCTTGCGCCTCATCCCGGTGGAATATCCTCCCACCAGGACGTCGTGCCACTGCCAGAGGTTCATTTTCTCAAGTAATTCCTGAATTCTCTTTTGCGGTTCCGGTACCTGATAAAGCCTGGCGAAGAACTGCAGGTATTCAAGAGCGGTCATTTCGTCATAAAAGTTCAATGATTCGGCAACCATGCCAATCTGATTGCGAATCCCAAAAGGGTCTTCAAACATTCGCTTGCCAAAAAGCCTGGCTTCGCCGCCGTCAGGTTTCAACACACCCATGATCATCATCAAAGTGGTGGTCTTGCCTGCCCCGTTGGGTCCCAGAAAACCATAAATCTCACCCGGTTGGATCTTCAAATTCAGATGATCCACGGCCGTATGAGATCCAAAGGTTTTCGTCAGCTCATTGATCTCGATCATTCATCCCTTTCGAAAGCTTCGATCATAGTGTTTTCAAACTCACAATTTTTTGGCCTGTTCAAGCGCCAAAGGGACCAGCGCCTGGGCTTCGGTCTGCAGGTCGGAGGTCATCATCGGCGTCCCCACTTCGCGGATGATCAATGACGCCGAGATCGCGCCGTAACAACCGGCATATAAGGCATTTTTCGTCTTATGCCAGCCAACCGACATGCCGCCGCCGTAACTGTTGCCGGCTCCGGTGGGATCAATCACATTTACCTTGACCGGTGGAATCTGCCAAATTTCGTCATGGTTTTTATCCCACACGTACGAACCGCGCGAACCATGGCGAACACAAACCAGGTCGGGACCAAGTTTCGCCCAGTACTTCATCACCTCCAACGGCTCATCGCTTCCGGCAAATCCACTAGCGGAAGGCCAGTCCGGTGTGGTGGTCTGGGCTACCTTGAAGAATTCATGCATGGATTGTCTGTTCGTCCATTCGCGATAATCGATCAAGGGCTCCAATGAAAGGATCGCGCCCTTTTGTTTCAAATCAAGCGCCTTTTGCACCATGTCTTCATCAAAGTATTCGGTGATCAAGTGAATAACTTTGGGGTTTTGATAACTTTCAGGCAGTTCGATCGGTACGGCCAATATCTGCTGTAAATTTCTATTCAGGGTATCAATATCAATACCAAGTTGTGATTGGTAATTGATATATTCATCTTCGTTATAAGCCATGATGCCGTGCGGAGTGGGAATATCAGGATACTGCATCCAACCCGCCAGATCGATATCAAGTTCGCGCAATCGTTCTGAGCAATTCTCTTCGATGTCTGTTCCCGAACGGGAAAGCAAACCTACCGAGGAATCCCATAATCTCGCGCCAAAAGCGCCTTGCGGTCCGCCGCCGCCCAAGACGCTGCGTACCACCGATCCATCCAACAAACGTATTACATCAACAATGATCTTTCCGTAAACGAGATAATCAACCATCAAATTTCTCCACGATCGTGCGGCAGTTTAAATTTTCAAAAATCGGTAACCGCCTCTATCTTCTTCGGACTGTTCAAGGCGGTTACCGTATAAGGAGACCTGTCTTATCCTGCCACTACCTTGACATGCAGTTCACGGTTTCTCGGTCCGTCGAACTCGGCAAAGAGAATACCCTGTGAATGTCCAAGCAGCAGTTCACCATCATTAATAATGAAGGTTAGTTCAATATTCAACAAACTAGATTTTACATGTCCGGCTGCGTCAGAAGGAGTATCAAACGTATGTAAAAAATCAACTTTTGTCGGGATTAATCGGTCAATTTCATTCAGGATATCCTTCGGAGTATTCGGATCCATATATGAATTTACCACCAATCCTGCCGTTGTATGCGGGCAGTAAACATAGCACAGCCCTTCTTTAACGCCGGATTTCCGTACAACCTCTTTGACCTCATCCATGACGTTGACAAGCACCTGGCGTTCTTCGGTTTTGAAATGAATAGTTTCGAGCATATTTTTCCTTATCTCAACATTGACTTACATCAATCCGCGATCGGACTGGAAGAGGAATTTTCCCTGTTTGGTTGCCAGATAGCTGGCGAAGAGGTCGGCCGGAACTTGATATACCAGAGGCGAGAACTCTTCACGCACGTCACCGGCTACCGGGAAAACGTGATCCGCAAGAGGAGCAATTTCCTGATCCTTTTCATTCACAATAGCGATGATCTTGCGTCCCAGTGATTTGGCAGATTTCGCCAATTCAACCGCGCGCCAATACCCTTTGCCCTTGGGTGCAATAATAAAGACCGGCATTTCATCAGGATAGCAGAATCGTTCAACGTGAGCCCACTCTTCAAGGTCCTGACCCATCGAGAAGATTCCCGCTGCCTCGATCACTTTGGCGGCGGAGAAAATAGCCGTTCCAAAGCTGGGGCCGCTGCCGGCAAAAATGAAGCTCGGACTGTCCTTAAACAACTCAGCCAATTCCTTCGCCGTCTTGTCAAACGCCGGGGTGCTGGCTTCAACCACATCCGCGAGTGAGGCGATCTCGGCGCGCATGGCGTTGGCTTCATCCATGGTGTACTTATTCTTCAATTCACCGATCCGAATCGCCAATAAATAGAGCCCCATCAGTGATGCAGCGTAAGTGCGGATACCGGGCGACATTCCCAAATCCTCTATCTGCAGCTGAACGGAACGTTCGGCCGCTTCCATCACCGGGCTGCCTGCCTGACCTGAGAAAGCCACCGTGCGAATATTCGGGCTGGCTTTTCTGGCGCGTTCGATGGCCTGGACCACACGCTGGGTGCGGCCTGAGGCTGAGATGCCCACCATCAAGGTATCGTTCGGGAAACTTGTGGGGATGTAGTCTGCCGCGTACTCTAAAAACCGCATGGCAGATAACGGTTCACAGTTCATTTTGGCAATGCTCTCAAAAGCCATTTCTGCGGCCAGAGAACCATGATAAGAATCGCCATCGCCAACCAAATAAACGCGATGCAATGACTGAAATTCAAGCGGTGTAAGTACATTGCGGATATCGTGATCAAAAGCAGCGGTTTGTGAGCGCATCATTTTTGGCAGGTCGGCGACCTGCTTCAACATAACTTCCGGTTTCATTGGATCCATAATCTGCTCCTTTTGTTTATTTATGCTGCCTTTTAGCTCTTGGCTTCCAGGTTGCGAACAATCTCAACGTATTCTTTCACCCGATCCACATCGATCTCGCCGCCCCACCCCTTCTTTTCAAGGCAGGTGCCTACAAAAGCGCCGTCGGCATCTTTTAATCTGCGCGCCGCGTTTTCATGATTGGTGTATCCGCCCAAAATCACGGGAAGGTTCGGCAGGGCTTCTTTTACCTCTTTGACTGCCTGAATGTTTGCTGCTTCATCCGCGATGGCAATTTCAACCGCATCCGCGCCGACCATTGCCGCAGAACGGGCTACTTGTGCGACCGGTTTGCTCTCCCCGTGCCAGTGGAAGTGCATGCCTTCGATCTCGGCCACCATCTTGATGTTTTGCGCCTGGATATGGTTGCGATAATTCATGACACCCAGCGTATCGGCTTCAACCAAACCAAAGGGACTCATTGATGTACCGACCAGCGTCGTGCAGCGTGTGAATGAACCTCCGCAGACCTTGGCTACTGCCAGAGAAGCACGAATGGAGTTCCACATTAATTGCACACCGATATTGAAATCAGGTCCGGTCACTTGCGATACTGCATGAGTAATGGCAGCCATGGCTGCCAGTCGGGCATAGTCAGCTTCATCGTTAATCGGATACACTTTATCAACTGTCTGGACCAGACATCCATCCGCACCGCCATCAAAGAGCGCTTTTGAATCGCGTACCGCTTTCTCAAGGGACTTCTCGAAGTTTCCCTCTTCAAAGAATGGGGTGCCGGGCATTGGATATAAATGCACCAATCCAATCACCACTTTCTTTTTTCCTAATGTCTCAAAGTTTTTCACAATAACCTCTCCAAATTAATAATTTGTTTGTTTTCAAGATCTGATAAATGCCGCACTCGGGATGTATCAAAGATTAACAATAAATATTTATTATTGTTACCCCTTTATTCCCGACATTGCGACGCTTTCGTAGAAATACCGCTGCAATGAGATGAATAAAATAATGATCGGCAATGAAGCAATCACCATCGCAGCAAAGACGCGTCCCCATTGCGGACCCTCCTGCGTGAATTGGCCTGCAATGGCCACCTGGATCGGATACAGATCCTGGTTGGATACAGCGATCAGCGGCCAGTAAAACTCATTCCAAATGAATTGAAATTCAAGAATAGAAACGGTCAACAGACCAGGCAAACAATTCGGCAGCACGATCTTCCACAGAATCTGGAAAAGATTGGCGCCGTCAATAATAGCTGCTTCATCCAGCTCATATGGCAGGTCCGTCATGAACTGGGTCAACGCGAAGACAATGAACGGGCTGGCATACCAGGGCACCACCAAAGCCCAAAACGTATTGATCATGCCCAGTTGCTTGACGACAAAATAAAGGGGAACCAAAACAACCTGTTGAGGGATCATCATGGTGGCGACAACATAGATCAGGATCAAATTCTTCTTGGGGAATTTAAGCCTTCCGAAAAAGTAGGCTGCGCCCGTGTTGAAGATCAATGAAAGTCCAACCACAACGGCCGAAGAGGCAAAGCTGATCCACAACGCATTGGACAGATCCATGCCGGCGCCTTTTGAGACTGCATCCAGCCCCAACGCCTGAATATAGTTTTTGAGAGTAATTCCCTCAAAGGGAATAAACGATTTCCAGGAAGCAGGAAATACGTTGGACCAGATCGCCTGTGAGGTGCGCAAACTGTTGCCCAAAACGTAGACCATAGGCATGACAAAGACAAAGGCGATCAGAGCATAAATGAACACATAAAAAATGCCTCTGCCTATCTTTGCAAGAACAGCCAGACGTTTTGTTCGCGCAAATTCTCGAAGCTGCTCATCAGAAAACTGAGTGGAAGTATTATTGATTTCGCTCATGAGTTAATCCTCTCTAATTAGTCGCTTCGTAAGATACGCATCTGGAAAATACTGACTCCCAGAAGGATGAACAGGAGAATGATCGATAACGCAGAGGCATACCCCATCTCGCCAAAGATGAAAGCCTCTTTATAAATATAATAAACGACCACGTTGGTTGACCGGCTGGGGCCTCCCTGTGTTAAGGAGTAGACCGGAATGAACACTTGAAACGCGCCCATGGTTGCCCAAACTACAACAAACATCAACTGACGTTTGATGGACGGCAACGTCACAGACCAGAATCGCTGCCAGGAATTCGCACCATCCACGATGGCGGCTTCGTGCAGCATTTCAGGCACACCCTTCAAACCGGCAACAAGGATGATGACGCTGTAGCCAACATCCTTCCACACCGAGATTGCGATCAGTGTGGGTAAAGCCTGGGTTTTGCTGGTCAGGAACATCAGCCGGTTCAACCCAAGTGTTTGCAGCAAACCGTTGACAATGCCAAGATCCGGATTCAATAACATGCCCCAAACGATCGAGACCACAATAAATGATGTCACTACGGGAATAAAAATAAATGCTCGGATAGCACCCACTCCGGGTTTCTTCTGGTTTGCAAAAACGGCCAACGCCAACGCCAGGACTACGATGATACCAACGTAGAAAATCGCGTAAATGAAAGTCGTCTTCAAGCTTTGCAGAAAGATCGGATCGGCGGTGAACGCCCTTACATAATTATCAAATCCGACCATTTTCTTGAAACCTTGCAAGAGACTGTAATCCCAAAAACTGGCTCTAAAAGCCCAGATCATCGGGTAATAGCGAAAAACCGTGAAATTGATCAAGGCCGGTAAAACAAATAAAAATGCTACAAGGTAGTTACGATTTTTTTGCTTTTTAAACCAGGAGGTTTTCCCAGAATTGGTGATTGTTGTCATATCTTCTCCTTGGCAAACAAATGATGACTCAATCTTCAGTATTACTCTTGCCACGAACCTGAATGCTCAAGCTCGTGGCAAGATAATTCGTCTAGTTACAGATTACTGATTCCAACCTTCATACTTGGCTGCAGCCTGATCCATCAAACCTGCATATTCGTGAGCAAGTTCGGCGGCATCATCACCGGCAAGCAGACTTCCGAAGAACTCGGTGAAGAGCGTATTGTATTCGGTGTAAGCCGGGGTTTCGATACGATTGAGGCCATAATCAAGCATGGCTTCTTTCATCAAAGCACGGGCAGGATCATCGGTGAAATCGGGGAGCGTGTTCAGCAAACCGATGTTGGCAGGGATCTGGCTCTTGTATTTCCAAATATAGCTGGCGCCCTCATCGCTGGAAGCGAATTTCACGAAGGCAAGTGCTTCATCCAGATATTTGGTGTTTGCAGCGATACCATAGTGCCAGCTACCGCTTTGGCAGACTTCGGTCTTGAAATACGGGGATTTAATGGCGCCCATATTGAAATCAGGGAACTGATCTTTCTGGGTACCCATGATCATGTCTTGATAGATGGCTGTAGCAGCAATGCCCGAGAGCATCTGATTGGCCGTATTGGTTGCAGACATGACTTTGTATTTTGTGACCATATCCTGCTGGAACTTATAGGCTTCAATGGCAGCATCAGAGTCGAAGGAACCGGTGAAGGTACCGTCAGCATTGATACCCAAGTAAGTGACATCACCCTTTTCGCCATTGGTTCTTGAAGGAATACGTTGGAAGTAATCCCAGGGTCCGGAATTTTCCAGGCCAAAGACTTCCGGGGTTCCATCACCGTTGGAATCAACAGTGAGTTTCTGCCAATTCGTGATGGCAGATTCGCCATCGCCGTAGATCCAGCCGTCGGTAGTGGAAACATCGATACCGGCTTCCTCGAACATGTCCGCGTTGTACCACATCAACTGGCAGGACTGAGCTTCAGGAGGTGCATAGAATTTTCCATTGAGGCTACCCTCGAGAACAGACTGGGTATCCCAGGTTGCAAGTTCATCTTCGGTGAAGTATTCGGTCAGGTCCAACAAGACGCCGTTATACGCAAAGTGTTTCACGTCCGGACCATCAGCTTGAACGATATCGATCTGGCTGTCAGTAGCAACTGCCTTTTCAATGGAGGGGAATAAGTCAGCAAAGGGCTTGGAATCGTATACGATTTCCACGTAGGACCATTTACCATCTTCCACCTGATGCCAGGCTTCAACCATTTCGGCAAAAGCTTTCGCTTCCAGGTCATCCTGGATCTTCAGGAAGTGCAGTGTTACCGGTTCTTTTTCACCTGAGGCAGGGGCAGCCTCATCAACAGCGGCAGCGGGTTCATTTGCTTCATCCGCCGCGGGCTGTGCAGCAGGTTGGCAGCCGGCGAGCATAAGACTAAAAACGACTACCAAAATAAATAAAGCTTGCAAATACTTTTTCATTTTCTCTCCTCATCAATTTTGAATTTGCATTGCTTGCTTTAAGGCGACCTTAACCAGACCGCCTATACAACCTACATATAGGGATTTATGAAAACCCTGGAGAAAAACCTCCTTTATTTAATTATTTTTTAGAAGAGTGTATTAGATTCTTCTTGAATCCTATCGTTCTCTCGTAGTTTATAGATTGTCGTTGAAAACTGGAACAAGCTGCTGCTCGATACTGAACTGCCATACTCGACAGGAATTTCACCTTCTATGAACGCAAGACCGATCAACAAGAAATGCGGGGAACCTTTTTTCACTTTTAACAAGTCACTGATCTCCTGGCTTGCCAAAATCGGATATAAAGTGGCTTCGTTCCTGATCAAAGGTTGCTGCGTGATCTCCTGATATAGTGAGTAGAACGACGCGGTATTCAGATCATATTCCTGCATTTTTTTGCCGACCCAATTTCTTACAATGGAGGTCATGATCGCACCCGGCACGCCATCCACATAACGAACCCTGCGAAACTTGATAAAGGTCTCGTTCTGGTCAGGAGCCAAATGGAAGGTCTTGCGCAGCGCCTCATCGGCAGGCATTTCATCAATTGAAAGGACTTTGGAAGTTACTTTTTTTCCGTACCTTTCCATATTCTTCGTGAAACTTTCGATTATCTCAAATTGACCTTTTAGTGGACGTGATTTAACGACCGTTCCACTACCCTGAATTCGCTGCAGAACACCATCGCTTTCCAGATCATTTAACGCTCTGGATACAGTAATCCGACTTACACCGTACTTTTCACATAATGCACTTTCTGAAGGCAAATGTGAACCCTGACGAAATTCACCGTTCAAGATCTGGTCCTGAATCAGGAATTTCAACTGTTCGTACAACGGTGTTGGATTATTAGGATCGATTTTTTTCATAATTACCCCGGATTTTGGAATATAAAACGCACTAATACTAATTATATCCAAAGTCCAAGAATTGACTTACAGTTGCTATAAAAACAACATACACTTGCTATATATACAACATAGATTTGTTATAAAGTTATCATATATTTGATATAGCAACATTATAGCAAGTTAATTTTTAAATACAAGCCCCTTTTATTAAAAAAACAAGCAATTCCGGAATATCTTCATAATTCCAGATTACGTTAAAAAACAATTCATTACATTTGTTCTCGAAATCTCTTACATAAAAACCGAAAAAAATCTTTAATTGTTGGAATTCCCCCTATACTGATCAGACTTTACCCGAGATTGTCTTGATCAAGAATGAAACATTTTTATGATCATTACTCCCTGCTTTCAGCATTTCGAAAACCCTGAATAAATCGGAGAACCTTCCCCCGCGAACCTGCACCAATACCAGGCCAATCAGCATTAGCCCAATACCAATCATCTGATGAATGCTTAAATCCTCCCCCAGCAAGGGGATTGCCAGCAATGCCGTCCAAATCACAGAAGACGCGCCGAGGATGCTGGCCTCGTATGAGCGAAGTACGCGAAGAATGTTGTTCCATGTTGTCAAACCCAACGCAATCGAGATCACGCCGATGTATAAAGCGATGCCCCAATTCCTCCAGCCGGTCAGGATAATGGGCCGGTCGAAAGTTAAACCGATGATCACCGTGATCGATCCGCCTATCAAGAGCGCCAGCGTCGAGACAATATTGTTGCTGACCTGGTTCTTTGTGATAATGGATAGTTTGCGGGTTATGTTATTGGTGAAAGCAATTCCCAATATCGAGATCAAAACCAAGACAACACCCAGTATTTCAGACGGAGCTGGTATTCTTTCAAAGAAAACCCGTAATCCTGCCAAAGCGACCAATGCCCCAAACACCTGAAATATTGTGGGAGATTCCTTCAGGATGATAATGCTCAATCCCATGGTGATGAACCCTACAAAATTGGTCAGATAAGTGATCGTTGTCGCAGTCAGATAGTTAAGAGCAAACATGGACGCGATCTTGCCCACCACGAAATTGAAAAATCCGATTGTGCAGATCATCAACCAAATCTGACGCGACATTTTTGGTATCTTTTCTTTTTTGATCACAAATGTATACAGAGCCATGCAGATCATACCGATCCCGATCGTTATCCATGTCAAGGTCAAGGGATGAACATCATTCAGGGCCATTTTACTGATAATGGTTCCGAATGAAATGAGAATCAAAATGACTGTGACCAGAATGGTTGCATTAATGCGTTCTTTTGTCATTTTTACCTTCCTATGCCTGTCTGTAAAAAAAGAATTCCGCTCAGAAAACCACAAAGAAACCAATAAACAACAATGAAACATCCAAGAAATCTTAAACCATAACACTTGAAACCCCTTCCGGCGCTTGTTGGAAGTTTGCCGGGTGTTTCAATTGTTCCATTGAGTTTTTCTGGTTGAAAGAAGTTTGGAAATTTATTTCCTGTTTGAAACCGGTAATGAAAGCTCCAAGATGTTACAACGTCCAGAATGTCGATAGTATATCACCACGTCTACCATGAATGACATTATTAAGTCTGTACTATAATATTGACAGGTTCTTTAAACATTGCTTGTGCTTCATCATAAAATGTATAACCATTCTGTTCGTTTCGTAACTTTTTCCGCTCCACAAGAATAATGGAAAAACATTCAATGATGAAGATTAATCCATTCGTCCCTGTTTTTTCAAAAGCATGCACTGGAATTCAAATCAAGGACCATAGATGATTATCATTCCTGATGAGTCAGACCCCTGTTGGATGAAAGCAATCTCTGGCGAGGCATCCCCCAAATTTGAACTACTGGCAACGAAGATCATTTTAGGACGACTCACCCTTCTTTATGAAATGGACCCAACCCCCGAGACTGCCGCAAAATGCGTGGCGGAACTCAGGACCTATTTTGTCTGGAACAAGGACCTTCCCAAAGCACAATCAGATCTACGAATTATTTTAGGCAAGGCGGTGAACAATTGAAACAAGTCTTATTCGATACGCAAGATGTTATTGAAATGATCAACAGCGGGAAAAAACTAATTCTGGCGGCTGACGAAACCCAGTTAAATAAACTCCCTTCCGGATCGTGGATCGCAGGCACTACGCCTTATTTCATGGGAGAACAGGGCGGAATACTAACCAATGAAAAAATCTACGTTACGGAACTGCCTGATTTCATAAAGTCATCAGAAATCAAGTTATATGACGAAAATAATATCCATCAGATCTATAATGACGCACCTCGTCATGGTTTTACCGTTTTGATCATCCCGGCTTCAAGTTCGATCCATTTCACGTTTGCCTTGAATGCGCCAAATTTTCCCAATTTTGCCACTCGACCATTGATCGGATGGATTGCCGGAGACAGCGTTCATGAAACAGAGATGAAACCGAAAATCTATGACGGCCGAGAGAATAAGCCTCGGGAAAATGGAGCAATCGCTTTGCACGTTGAGTTGCCGAGCAACAAACTTGCAGAAGTTAATATCCTCAACATTTTCGAACAAGGCGACGGCGATACGATCACATTTCCCCAGGACGGGTTCAGCGCGAAAACCGCATTTGTAAATGGAGAACCCGTCAACTTTGCCGAGTACTTGTGCAAGAAAACCATTGATACCAGACTGCTGCTTATGGCCGACCTCTACGGCGCGAAGCTTAACGTCAGCTTTAGAACAATTGATTGTGAGCATAATCAAGTGGATTTTTACGCTCCCGTTTTCGCCGGATTTCGTTATAAAATCGCGAAACCGATCAACGACTATTTCGGCAGTTTTCTAAAACAAGTACCGCAAGACGCAGGCAATGATGTTTTCCTGGCGTGCAACTGCATCTTGAATTTCCTCTATGCCGAACTTGAAGGGCGCAAATTCGCCAATTTTACCGGTCCGATCACATTCGGTGAAATCGCTTATCAGTTATTGAACCAAACCCTGGTTTATCTGACGATTGAAGATATTTAGAGATATTAATAGGGTTTTGTAATGGATGAGTTTGAAAACAAAAATAGTGACAATGTTGAAGAGGTTCCTTTCTGTCCGATCGATCAACAAAAACAAACCTGTGAAACAGTCGCCTGCCTGACGCAGCAGCATGCCAATGAAATCGAAACCCTGTTAAGTATTCAACAAGCGATCACCAGCCAATTAAATTTGAGCGATGTCTTGCAAATGATCGCCGATGAAGCCCGCCGTCTGACTTCCGCAAAGATAAGCTTTCTCTACGTGCTTGAAGACAACAGTTTATCGCTTGCCGCCTATTCAGGATTGGAAGACAACAGCAATATCATTGGCCAATATATTCCAGTAGAAAAGTCCCTCGCGGGAAAATCCATTTTGACAGGAAAACCTTACTTTTTAACAGATGTAAAAGAAGATGATCCGCGTCTGTTCAGCCAGGCATTGAAACCATTTGGAAATATCACCTGTTACCTGACCGTACCGCTGATCTATCGGGATCATTCCATCGGTGTGATTGCCATCGCGAATGACTCTGACAATAAAGACAGTGAAAACAGTTTGCGCGTGCTTTCCATGCTGGCGCCCAGCGCAGTGATCGGCATTGAAAACGCCCGTCTATATCAGGAACAACAGGAAAGACGACTTGAAGCGGAAGGCCGCCATCAAATGTCTGAGAGTCTGCGGGTATTGTTGGATATTGTCAATTCCAACCGATCATTGGATGAAATATTGAACTATATCGTTTCTCACGTCAGCAGTCGATTAACGAACTGTCAGGCAACAGCCATCTTTTCGTGCAAATCAAAAGGTAATCCGCTTACCGTTCAAGCCGCGCATGGGCTGCCGTATAACCTTGTCGAAGTATCTTATCTGCCAGGTTATGACGCCGCCAGTGAGGCATTTTTAACACGACAGCCGGTGTCAGTTTCCAACGCGCAGGCAGGCGGAGCGGACGATCAGGCAAACATTGAAATGTCACCGGTCGAATGGGCAGTCGCCAATCAACTCATGGTTGCCTACCAGGCATGGCTGGCAGTTCCATTAATTATTAAAGGCGAAACGTATGGCGCGATCCTGATGTATTATGATGAGCCGCGCATCTTCTCAAAAGAAGAAGTCAACCTGGCCATCATGTTCAGTGATGAAGTGGCTATCACTATTGAAAACGCACGCCTCAGGATCCAGGAAGAACAAGCCGCCGTATCCGCGGAGAGGAGCCGGTTGGCGCGCGAACTGCATGACGCCGTCAGTCAAACGCTTTTCTCAGCCAATCTGATCGCGGAGGTCATCCCGCGTTTGTGGGAGAAGAACCAGGACGAAGCTCGCAAACGTCTTGAAGAACTGCGGCAATTGACAAAAGGCGCCTTTGCCGAAATGCGTACCTTGTTGTTTGAGCTTAGGCCAGCGGTCTTCAAGGAAGCCAAACTTGGCGACCTGCTCAAACAATTAACCCAATCCATTTCCATTCAGGCACAAATTCCAATCTTACTGGAAGTAACTGGTGAAAGAATGCTTCCACCAGAAGTACAAATCGCCTTGTACAGAATCACTCAGGAAGCGCTCAATAATGTGGTGAAACACGCGAATCCCCATCAAGCCAGCGTTACAGTTGAATACTTACCGCAAGTTGTAACGCTCACCATCTCTGACGACGGCTGCGGATTCAATCCACAAAAAGTATCGTATGAGCATTTTGGATTAAGTATCATGCAGGAACGCGCAGCATCCATTGACGCAATTGTTAACATTTCAAGCAACCCCGGAAACGGAACTCATGTTAAAGTTATATGGGCAGATATTGATCAAAAGGAGCCGGTATGAAAAACAATAAACCCATTCGTGTCATGATCGTGGACGATCATGCGGTTGTACGCAGCGGTTTAAACGCGTTCCTTTCTTCATACGATGATCTTGAAATGGCGGGAGCGGTGCGTTCCGGAGAAGAAGCCATTCAACTATGCGAAGAGATCAGGCCGGATGTCATTTTGATGGACCTGATCATGCCCGACATGGACGGAGCCACGGTCACGAAGACGATCCGACAAAAATATCCTGAGATCCAGGTGATCATTCTGACCAGCTTCAAAGACGAGGCGCTGGTACAAAAAGCCATCCGGGCCGGGGCAATTGGTTACCTGCTTAAAGACGTCCAGGCGGATGAAATAGCAGAGGCCATCAGGCTTTCGTATGCCGGACAATCCATCCTGTCACCGGAAGCCACGCAGGCATTAATGCGCGCGGCTTCCCAACAAGGCCCGCTGGGATATGATCTTAGCGACCGCGAAAGGGAAGTGCTGGCACTCATGGTAAAAGGATACAACAACACGGAGATCGCCAAACATCTGGTAGTCAGCCTTTCCACCATCAAGCACCACGTCAGTCACATCCTCTCAAAACTGGATGCGATCAATCGGGCTGAAGCCGTGGCGTTGGCGGTTCAAAACCACCTGACCGATTGAAGAATTACAAACATTAAAAAAGACTTCCGCCAATAATGACGGAAGTTTACATTTACACAAAGTTGTGAGTACTAACTTGATCCAGTTAATATTCCATCCCTGATAGATCAAACCCGTTTTCCACCAAAAGATCTTTTACCTTCTGGAAAGTGGCCGAAATAATGAGGGGGCAAACCACAGCCATTTTGCTGGCCTCAGTATTGATAATATTATCGCAGTGGATGCCGCCATTCGGCAATCCGTATTCAGTGTTGAACCATTTCGTCAAATCTTCGATCATGAAAAGCAGCTTGGGGTTATCCTGCTCCTCCGCAAGCCCCCTGCCGGCATACAATCCAAGAAGGCAAACACCGGACGTGAGCGCGCCGCAAACGTCGCCGGTATAGCCCAACCCTCCGGCCAGACCATGCACTGTGCGCACCAGATCTGCATCTTCTTTACCCAACAGATCAAGTCCCATTTTCATGATGATCTGGCTGCACACAAACCCCTGCGCCTGCATTTCACGAATTTCTTCTATGTCATCCATTGGCATATTCCTCTTACCTGGCAGTCTCAGTTTTTCTATTTATCTTCCAGCGTTTTCTCAACATCCGCCATGCGACCCAGCGCCAGGTCTTCAGTCACCAGCGTCAGGCCGCACTTCGGACAGCATAATAATTCCACGGGATAGGAACTGCCCAGATACGACACCGTGATCTTGCTCACTTCCAAAGGAACGCTGCATTTGGCACACACCCAATCCCCTGAGGGCTGCTGATCTGAAAGGTTCATGATTTCAACTCCTCCGCGATCTCCATGCGGTGGCTGTATGCGTTATAGACCTCGAAAGCATCCTCATGCGGTGCGTATTCCACCCAATACGTGATCTGGCTGGGTTTGTAATGCGCCAGCAATCTTCCAGTCTGCGGATGCAGCAGTCTATATCCGGTCCTTTCGGCATACTCGATCACCTGCTGGATATCTTCAACAAGGATCAAGCGGTCCTCCAAAACCTGGCGAACCTCATCTGAAAGGATCAATTGAATTCCCTCAATTTTTGATTGTTCAGGCACGGTTTCCCTCCATATCTCCTTGAGCATTTTCTTCTTGAGCCTGGCGCGATTCTCATGCCGTTCTGAATATCCCGGCCCGCGCCGTTCCGCTCTTGCCCCCAGGTCATCTTCATAAAAAAGATCGAGCACGTGCAGCGTTGGTTTCCCTTTTGAGGCAAAGAAATCTCTACACATTGTACAATAGGTCAGATAATCATTACCGCTTTCAGCAATCCTGCGTTCGATGACTTTATCCGATAACTCGCGATTTGCCAGCCAGACGTCCCCTCCGTAACTGCAGCAAGAGGTTTTCTCGCGATTCATGGGTAGTTCTTCGATCTTGTAGCCGGCCTGCCGGACCAGACGCCTGACACTTTCGTGTATCTGCGGTTCGTGCCGGATCGTACACGGGTCATGAATTGAAACTACAGCGCCTTTTTTGCTATTGGTCGTCTCGGGCAAGCCGTATTGATCGTAAATCTCCCAGATCGAAACGATATTGAGGTCAGGCAGGTTTTGCTTGAATACTTGATAGCAGCTTGAACAGGCCAGCACGAGGGTCGGTTTTCCCATTTCTTCGTGGATATTTGAGAACTCATCCAGAGCCGCTTTGAAAAGGTCCTGTCGTCCTGCCCAATCTGCTGGCGCACCACAGCAGCGCAGCATTAAACCCACGTCCGACAAGTGTCCACGCAGATAATCATAGACCTTCTCCACCTGCTGCGGGGCTGACGCGCCTAATTGGCATCCGGGAAAGAAAAGGTAGGAACACGAATCCGCTCCCGGCAGACAACGTGCCAGGGCAAAATGGTCGCTGTTTGAGAACTGCATGTCGCGCAGCGCGAAATCGTGAGCGGAAGGCGGCATGTGTTTTTGTATGACCATCGTTTGCCGGGCCTGTTTGCACAACGCGCCCATATCCAGATGGGTCGGACAAACCTCGGCGCACTGTCCGCACAGGCTGCAGGAATTGGTCATCTTGTTGGCAAGGCGCGTGCCCATCACAATGGACAGGTTGTTATAGATCGAACGCGCGTATTTCTTGGGGTAACCGTCATAAGAGGCCAGGTATTCACAATATTTGACACACTCAAGACATTCACACTGCAGGCACCGGCCGGCTTCTTTTATTGCCTCTTCCTGTGAATAGAACTTGTCATTCATAGGAACAACCGGAGCGGCCGTAATACCCTCGGTGTTGGTATATAAACAACTCTCGTAGGGGCCTTCATTTGACCGCGAAGCGGTCAGGGAAACCTTCATAACGTAGCGGTCAATCGAAATCGCGGCACTGCGTCCGTCGGCCATAGCCAGGATGATCGGCATTGAATTTGCAGAGAGACCAATATCGGTTGCGGCAAAAATCCCCGGCTGTGACGTAGCGCGTGTTTGTGGATCAACGGAACCCAAGCCCGCTTCTTTGATATTTAGGGTTGACGCACTGCCTGTCGCCAGATAGACAGCCTCAAATTCATGCAGCAATTCACCCAGTGTGACCGCTCCCCCGCCCACGCTGCTGCTCACAGCTGTGTTCAGCCTGAATTCAACTCCCAATTCATAAAGCTTGTTGAATTCCTTTTCCACTACCGCCCGAGGGAGCTTGTTTTCAGAAAACGAATTCAATCTACCGCCGAGTACCGATGAGGCTTCATACACCACAACCGGATACCTCTTTTTGGCAAGGTCCAGAGCCGCGGTTAATCCATTGAGTCCGGCACCGATGACGGCGACGCGCTGCTTTCTTTTTACTGTTTGGGCGGCTTTGGCTTGTGGTTCAATGCCAAATTCCAGACAGGCGCGCTCAAGATCAGCCATGGCGAGCGACTTATCACGAAGACAAACCTCCCGGCAAGGTTGTTCACATATTCTGCAAACAATGCCTGGAAAAGGAAGCGCTTTCTTGATCAATTGAAGCCCGGCGGAGAAATCTCCCTTGCTCACTACGGCACAAACCGCACGGGCATCCACGTGCAGCGGACATGCTGCCGTACAGGCAGGCGCGCATTCCTGAATACATTGTGCTTCAAAATCGTGGAGTTCGATCTGGTCCATCAGCGCTCCTCTGGCTTTTTAAATCTCCCGCCGAATTTTTTTGCGATCATACATAGTATAGAGAAAAAGTATACGTCAGACAACCGTCTTGTGGGGCATTTAGGCATCGGTCAAGTGACCGATAAAAAATGGGCTATCTGGCCCATTATTAAATCAGTCGTTTGCACGTTTCAGAAAGAATCAAATCCTCCTATTATGAAATTTGAAAAAATCCAACCATATTATCGAATTTTTTCGAAATTAAATAAATAACCTTGTAATTCCCTCAACCACCCCATTTTTTCGAAGAAATTAAGGAGGTAAGGATGCAAAAGAAAACATTTATTGTCAATGGCGTTTCCCAAACCGTAGAAATTGAACAGGAAACGTCATTGGGAGATGTTTTGCGCCAGGAGCTGCTGCTCACAGGCACAAAAATCTCCTGTAAAGAGGGCCATTGCGGTGCCTGCTCCGTCATCGTTGACGGCAAGCTGACCCTTGCTTGTGTGACGCGCGCGAAAAGAGTTCCAGACGGCGCAAAGATCACAACCATTGAAGGGATCGGAACACCCGAGAAAATGCATCCCCTTCAGGTTGCCTTCGCGGCACACGGCGCAGCCCAATGCGGATTCTGTACGCCTGGCATGATCGTTTCTTCAAAGGTGTTGCTTGACCAAAACCCCGATCCAAGTCGTGAAGAGGTAAGAGACTGGCTGAGCAAACACCACAACGTCTGCCGCTGCACGGGCTACAAACCCATCGTGGACGCCATCATGGATGCCGGCAAGGTATTACGCGGAGAGATGAACCAGGCCGATCTTGAGTTCAAGATGCCGGCTGACGGACATATCTGGGGCAGCAAGTATCCGCGCCCTACCGCAAAAGCCAAAGTCACCGGCACGCTGGACTTTGGACAGGACCTCGCGCTCAAAATGCCGACCAACACCTTGCGGCTGGCTCTCGTACAAGCCAAAGTTCCTCACGCGAATATCCTTTCGATTGATACCTCAGCCGCAGAGAAAATGCCGGGTGTCTTCAAAGTGGTTACCCATAAAGACGTTAAAGGCAAGAACCGCATTACAGGTCTGATCACCTTCCCCACCAACAAAGGCGACGGCTGGGATCGGCCCATCCTTTGCGATACCAAGATCTTCCAGATCGGCGACGCGATCGCCATCGTCTGCGCAGACACTGAAGAACACGCACGCGCCGCGGCCGATAAAGTAAAAGTTGAAATTGAAGAACTTCCGTTTTATATGAACGCCATGGACGCGATGGCTGAAGACGCCATTGAGATCCATCCTGGAACACCCAATATCTATTTTGAACAACCGGTTGCCAAGGGCGAAGAAACAAAATCGATCATGGACTCCGCACCTTATGTCGTTGAAAACGATTATTACACCCAGCGCCAACCCCACCTGTCCATTGAAACGGATACCGGTTTTGCCTACTTCGATAAAGAAGGACGCCTGACCATCCACTCCAAGAGTATCGGTCTGTATCTGCATCTGCTCATGATCGCTCCCGGAATTGGTCTTCCCGCAGAAAAGATCCGCATGGTGCAGAATCCTGCCGGGGGAACCTTCGGTTACAAATTCTCGCCGACCATGGAAGCCCTGTTGGGCGTGGCCTGCATCGCCACCGGACACCCTGTTTCGCTGACTTATGACTACGAACAATTCATGCAGTACACCGGAAAACGCTCACCCTTCTTTACCAACATCAAGATGGCCGCCGATGAAAAAGGCAAGATCGTAGCCATGGAAACCGATTGGACTTGCGACCACGGCCCATATTCTGAATTCGGCGATCTGCTCACCCTGCGCGGCGCACAATATGCCGGTGCCGGTTACAACATTCCCAATATCCGCGGCATCGGACGGACAGTCTGCACCAACCATGTATGGGGCGCGGCCTTCCGCGGCTACGGCGCACCGGAAATCGAATTCCCGTCTGAATGTCTGGTAGATAACCTCGCCGCGAAGATTGGCATGGATCCGCTGGAATTCCGCTATAACAACGTCTATCGTCCCGGCGATACCACACCGACCGGCCAGGAACCCGAGGTCTTCTCACTACCCGAGATGATCGATAAACTGCGTCCGAAATATCAAGCCGCTCTCGAAAAAGCCAAACGTGAATCAACCCCCGAAAACAAGAAGGGTGTTGGCGTTGCAATAGGCATTTATGGATGCGGTCTGGATGGCGTGGACGCCGCAGAAGTTGAAGTTGAACTGACTAAAACCGGTGTGACCGTCTTCGCCAACTGGCACGATCATGGTCAAGGCGCCGATATGGGTGTGCTTGGCACGGCTCACGAAGCGCTGCAGCCGCTTGGACTGAAACCTGAACAAATCAAGCTGGTCATGAACGATACCGCAGTAAACCTTAACGGCGGTCCTGCGGGCGGAAGCCGCAGCCAGGTCTTCGTCGGTAATGCCATCAAGAACGGCTGCGAAAACCTGATCAAAGCCATGCATAAAAGCGGCAACAAATACCGCAGCTATGACGATATGGTTGCTGAAGAGTTGCCCTTGAAATATAAAGGCAGTTGGGCTTCTTCAATGAACACCAACTGCGATGCCAATACCGCCCAGGGTAAACCCTTCCCGGTCTATATGTACGGCGTTTTCATGGCCGAAGTAGCCGTGGAAGTCAAGAGCGGAAAGACGAAAGTGGAAGGACTCACTTTGGTCGCCGATATCGGCAAGATCAACAACAAACTGGTCGTGGATGGTCAGATCTACGGCGGTCTGGCGCAGGGCGTCGGACTGGCTCTCAGCGAAGACTTTGAAGATTACGAAATTCATTCAACCATGCTGGGTGCAGGTATCCCGTACGCAAAAGACATCCCCGACAAGATCGACATTATTTACGTCGAAACCCCGCGCGAGAACGGCCCCTTCGGTGCCGCGGGCGTAGGTGAACTGCCGTTGACCGCACCTCATGCTGCAATCGCAAACGCGGTCAAACATGCGGTTGGTGTGGAAGTTGGGCACCTGCCCATACGTCCGCCAAAGTTGCTGGCTGCCTTGAAAGAAAAGGAAAAGCCGGTGCCCGTAGCTGTGATTCTATAATTTCGGATTTCGACACCGCGAAGGAGTAAATAATGGCAAAAATGATAATGGTTCACCCAGATCGTTGCGTGGGATGCAAAAGTTGCGTTGCCGCATGTGCTTTTGAGAACGAAGGCAGCCAGAGAGCTGAAGCTTCCCGTGTACAAGTTTATGATTTCAAGTGGGAAGGTGTTTCAGTTCCAATGATGTGCCAGCACTGCAGCGACGCAGCCTGCGTAGCAGTATGTCCGACAGGCGCAATGCACCGCAACCCTGAAACCTCGTTAATTGAATATGATGCTTCACGCTGCATTCGCTGCCGCATGTGCACAATGGCCTGTCCGTTCGGCAATTGTGTCTTTGACGCGCTCACAGATACCATCTTGAAATGCAATACCTGCAGCGGTGATCCCGCCTGTGTAAAAGTGTGTCCTGCTGATGCTCTCGAATACGTTGAAGATACGGCTTCAACCGTTTCAAGGCAAAAGAATTTCGCTGCAAGAATGAAAGACGCAATCCAGGATTATCCTGGCTAACCCTTATCTCCCTGTCCAAGCCGGTCAAATGACCGGCTTGGACTATTCTGGAGGAGCTTGTGATCCAATCTACCGCAATGCCAATGGCGGCGCTGGCTGCCGGTATTCTAGTTCAGGTAATACTCTATCGAGCCTTATCCTCGAAATTAAAAGGCTGGCTGGCTTTTGGCGCCGGTGTGGTTGCACTTGCCGGTGTTGCAAATCTGCTTCCTGCAATCATTCAGGGTTCTACCATTGAAAAGACCCTTTTCATCTGGGATCAAAATATCCCGTTTCAATATCACGTTGACGGCTTGAGCCTGATATTCGCATTCATGGCTACCGGCATTGGCTCGGCCATCCTGCTTTACTGTATAAACTACATGGCCCATGAAAAGGAAGGCGTTACACGTTTCTACGTGTTGATGCTGATCTTCATCGCAGGCCTGGTCAACCTTGTTTTTTCCGCAAATCTGATATCGGTTTATCTGAGCTGGGAAATCATCGGACTGTGCTCTTATTTTCTGGTCGGTTTCTGGTACAAAGAAACCGCCGCAGTCAAAGGCGCTCGAAAAGTGCTGGTCATGACCCACATCCCCGGATACGGACTGCTGGCAGCCATCCTTCTGCTCTACTATCAAAGCGGTTCCTTCATCTGGACGGATCCCGCCGTCAGCGCGGCATTTACCAGTGGAATCTTTGTGTTGATGCTCGCGGCGGCAATGGCCAAATCGGTCATGTTCCCGCTGCACACCTGGATCCCCGAAGCCATGAACGCCCCCACCCCCGTCTCGGCACTGCTGCATTCAGCCTGTTACGTGAAAGCCGGCGTCTACCTGATCGCCAGAATGTACTCCATGACACACTGGCCGCACGCCTGGAATATCATCGTCGTCACGCTGGGATGCGTCACCATCATCGTGGGAGCGCTGTTCGCGTTGGCGCAGACGGACCTGAAGCGACTGCTGGCTTATTCAACCATCAGCCAACTCGGATACATCCTCACCGGTCTGGGCATCGGCACCAATCTCGGCATTGCTGCCGCTCTTTTTTACTGTCTCAGTCACGGCCTTTTTAAAGGCACACTCTTTTTATGCGCCGGCGCCGTGCAGCATTCTACCGGTACCAGAGACATGAGCAAATTGGGCGGATTGGCGAAACGCATGCCCTGGACAGCCCGCGTCTGGATGATCGCCGCGGCGGCGATCATTGGTGTGCCCTTAACCAACGGTTTTGTAGCCAAATGGCTGCTGCTTGACGCCGCCCTGGACGCCAATATTATCGCAGTAGTGCTGGTTGCCTGGATCGTCAGCGTGATCACTGCCATTTACATGTTGAAAGCGACCATCAGCGTTTTTTATGGCGTAATGCCGAAGTGGCTTCAAGAAAAGAATGTCCATGAAGCGGAACCGTCCATGTTGGGTGGAATGGGAATCCTGGCCGGACTTTGCCTTTTATTCGGGATCGCTCCGCAGATCCTCTTTGCCAACCTGGTCTCACCTGCTGTCAACGCACTCAACTTCTCATGGGAAATCAACCTGGCCTGGTTAGGGCTGCAGACAAGCTCGGCCGGAATTCAGGTTACGCTTGGCGCCGTGATCGTTTTGGCAGCCGTGCTGGTCGGCGGCCTGATCTTCAGTCTGATACGCAGCAGTCGGAAAGAAAAATCCGTCGATCTTTTCACCGGCGGTGAACCCCTCGTCGAAGAAACAGGGATGAATTCGACCGATATAACCATTCTGGCTGAAACCGTTTTAAAACCGGTTTATAAAGCAACGGATCCTGATCCGCTTTATATGACCATCTGGAATGGGATCATCCGTCTGGCAAATTGGTGTAGAAAATGGCTGCAGCCTGTCAGCGATAAATATGCGATTCCCGCCACAATGGTTCTTTCTGCCGTTGTTTTTATCGCGGTCTGGCTCAGTTAAGTTACAGATGAGGAAATAATGGCCTTAAATTTATTGCAAACAGTAACTTCAGTGAGCACAGCTTCCTGGGATTTGATTTTCTGCATCTCTTTCATCATCTTGATCGTTGCCATCCTGGTCTATGCTGCGTTTATCCCTCAAGGAACGCGTTGTTGGTGGTTTCTTGCCGGATTGACCTGCGCGCTGACCGTTTTGGGAATGACCATAAGCGAGGGATGGGTAAGAATCCTCATGCTGGATGCCGCGGCCTTTTCAGCCGTTGCTCTGGTGTGGACGCAGGAATCTCTTCAGGCGAAAAAAGCCGCCCGCACCTATCTGATCTTAATGATCATTGCGGTTTTCTTTATCGCAGCCGGGATCTATTTGGCAGGTGAAGGAAACGCAAGCCCTGCCTATTCCATTGATAAGACGGCAGTATTTTTGCTGGTGGTCGGGTTCAGCCTGAAACTTGCCCTGGTCCCGTTTTACTTTTGGCTGCCCAAAGTGGCGGAACACTCTAAACCGATGACCACCGTCATAATCGTATCCGTTGTTGACATTGCTGCCTTCAGCGAACTGGCTCATCTGCGCCTGACCGCGCCCTGGGTTTTCAATGACTATTCTGTTATCTGGCTTGTGCTGGCCCTGCTCTCGATGTTCGGAGGGGCGGTTTTGGCGCTGGCTCAGAAGAACATCAAACGCATGCTGGCTTTTTCAACCATTGACGACATGGGTTATCTTGTGCTCGGCACTCTTGCCGGAACCCAATACGGTATCAACGGCGCCATGCTTGCTGCCCTTAGCCACGCCTTCTTTAAAATGCTGCTTTTTGGCGCTGTCGGCATCGTTGAAAACGGGAAAGGCAGTGACCTTACCCTAGACGACCGGGGCATGGCAGCGCGTTACCCTGTGAGTGCGGCGGTTTTCATTCTGGGCGCGCTGGGGATGATCGGAGTGCCGCCCTTCTTTGGTTTTGTCGGACGCTGGCGCCTCTATCTTTCCGGACTCGAATATGGCGGAGTTGTTTTAGTATTGGCCATGGCAGCCGCTACGGCGCTGGCTTTGCTTTATTACGTGAGAGTCATTCACCGTGTCTGGCTAGGAAAACCTGAAACTGTAGTCTCGTCATCCAAAGAACCGCGCGCGGCAGCAGCCGTTTTGCTCCTTTTACTGCTCCTGATGCTGGCTGTGGGTTTGTATCCGGGCTGGTTAACAGGTTTGATCGGTTGAAATGGATAGGATAAAAATATGAACTTATTCTCCAAACTCATGCAAATCTCTCGCCGCAAATCGCCCTGGATCTTTTGCCTGAATACCGGAGCCTGCAACGGCTGTGATATTGAGATAGCCGCCGGCTTGACTCCCCGATACGACGCCGAGCAAATCGGCGCCCGCCGGGAAGGAAGCCCCAAGCACGCCGATATTCTGGTTGTATCGGGGCCTGTGACAATACGCACAAGAGATGCAATGCTCAATGTTTACAACCAGATGCCCAATCCCAAAGCGGTGGTAGCCGTCGGCTCTTGCCCGGCATCAGGCAACGTCTTTGCCGGCAGTCCGACAGTCTTTGGGGCTGTGGATCAATTCATTCCGGTGGACGTATACGTCGCGGGCTGTCCACCCCGTCCGCAGGCAATTCTGCAGGGCATTGCGCAGGCAGCGGAAATATTGGCTTCAGGGAAACAAAAGAACCGAAAGGAGATACAGAAATGAATACCTGGGGTTCTTACTTGTTCGCCTTGCTCCTTTGGCCGGGACTGATCGGCGGTACGCTGCTGGGCTGGCTATATATGTGGTTCATCCGAAAACTTTCCGCCCGCTTCCAGGGAAGACAAGGGCCTCCCTTTTACCAGCCATTCTTTGATTTTGTTAAACTGCTTGGCAAAGAAGTGATCGTGCCCGGAAACGTTTCGCGCGCCCTATATTTCGGGCTGCCGATCGTTTCGGTGCTCTCCGTGCTGTTCGCCCTGGCAATTGTGCCTGTCCCCGGAAACCCGATGCGAG
>ENA-OSEO01000496-OSEO01000496.1-sediment-metagenome-genome-assembly--contig:-NODE-496-length-98644-cov-11.720343_pt1 | contig 98644 bp, 82 predicted proteins | sample MGYA00237883_ERZ534232 | MGnify/ENA metagenome assembly ERZ534232
GCGGGCGAAAAAGAGAGAGGAAGCATGCCTGTGCTGCTTGTTAATCAGGTGTCGAGATCATCAATTGCAGCAGGGAAGATTCTGTATGTGATGACTATTGCGATCTTGAACAGCATATTCACCTTCATCGGCCTGATAATCGCTTTCAAAGTTGGAGGACCTGCATTTGGGGGTGGTGAGCTCAATTTTTCATCCCTGTCAGCCACAACTCTCTTTGGTCTCTTCATTACACTGATGACAATGTCCGGGCTCGCAGCCTCTTTAATTGTTCTACTTGGCTCCTTAGCAAGAAATATGAAAGAGGGAAGCGGTTATGTAATGCCCATATATATTATGGCAATAGTACTGGGAGTTGCCACTATGCAGATGGAATCTCCAGATAATCCCCTTCTCTACTTGATTCCTTTCATGAACTCGATTTTCGTTATGAAGGATATCATTACCGCCAGTTTTGTTTTTTCGAGATTCTCCCTCATGCTTGTGAGCAACCTCGTTTATGTATCATTGTTCATCTACTTTCTTACTAGAGTCTTCAACAGCGAAAAGATCATGGACAGTTCGGGAGCTTAACTGATTACCTGGAAATCTTTAGATATTACAGACAAAGGAGGGCACAGGCCCTCCTTTTGATTTCACCAATCAAGGGCAATGGTTTATCATTGAGTTAGGGATAAATAGGAAGAATCATTTGTCGGGAGAAGTCTAGGTTGAGGAAAATAGTATCAGTCGGGGTTTTTGCTATTCTGGTTCTCACAATGCTCTTTGGATCCGAGGTACTTGCTGACAGGTATCTTCAGTTTCTATTACGAGGAAACTATCATCTTGCTTACGAGATGCAAAGTCTAAGAGCAAGAACTCTCTATACAGTCGAAAACATGAGTCAGGAATTTCAGCAGCTTTCTGAGGAATACGGCGCATATCTCTTCATTTTCTCAACTGAGACAAGCGAGATAAGAGGATTCACAGTATTCATCTTTCATGCTCAGTTTGAGAGAGGGTTTATCGACTTCAACGTAGTGGTTGATGATCAAGGCAGAATTGACACATTTCTAGTTCAACCGACTTTACAAACAGGAGCAATTGCCGAATACATCGACACGAGCAAATTCGATGAGTTTGAAATCACGATTGGAGAGGATAGGAACCGGCTTCCCGCAGTAATTACCGTTCCCAAAGAGATTGACAAGTATCCACTTGTAATTCTCATACATGATTCAGGAGCTATGGACAGAGATTCTACAATTGGGCCGAACAAACCATTCAGGCAGATAGCCTGGGGACTGGCGACTCAAGGTGTGGCCGTTCTGAGGTATGATAAGAGATCCTTTGTGTTCGGAGAGCGGCTATCTCAAGCCTCTCCCAGCATCGAAACAGAAGTGATTGAAGATGTCGTCAATGCGATAACTGCCGTATCGAGAATACCCTCAGTTTCATCGATTTTTCTTGCTGGGCACGGACTTGGAGGCAGAGTTGCCCCAGTAATCGCCACCAGAGACTCCAGGGTCGATGGAATTATCCTTCTGGCTACGCCTGCAAGGAGAGAACTGCAGGTAATAATCGACAAACAAAAATACATTAGGTCGCTCTACGGTGAGGAGACTGGACAGCAGACCAAACTTCTCACCGACTACCTGCAGACCGCTCTTGACGGCAAGCTACCTCCAGGAGCACCCGTCCTGGCAGCAACGGCCGGATATTATTATGAACTTGACAGAATGAATCCTATTGAAATTGTAAGAGAACTGGAGATCCCCGTGCTTATTGTTCAGGGCGATGCCGATTTCGAATCGACGGTCCAAGACTACATAATGTTCATGAACGCGCTATGGACACGCTTGAATGTTTACTTTCAGCTGCTACCCGGTCTTGACCACTACTTCATGCCCGTGAAGGACGATATGTCAACACCCGACCACTATTACGAGTTCCGGCACATCGATAGCCAGCTCATTGACGCTATGTTTTCCTGGATCTACATTTTTGATTGAGCGACACGCCGGCCCTCAAACCAATGAATCACGTAAGACTACTAATTGTAAAGAAAGCACGAGACAAAGTGTCCTTCGCTTACTTCCTTCAGAGAAGGGCTTTCTTTCCTGCATCTGTCGAAGGCCTTAGGACATCTCTTGACGAATCTGCAAGTTTCAGGCGGATCAACGGGAGAGGGAATGTCTCCTTTCACGATCTCCCTCTTTCCGGTCTTTCTCATGTGAGGATTCGGAACGGGAATCGACGAAAGCAATCCGCGCGTGTAAGGATGAAGAGGATTGTCAAATAGCTCGTCGGTTTCAGCGGTCTCAACAATTTTCCCAAGATACATAACCGATATCCTGTCACAAATGTGCTTCACAACTGCCAGATCGTGTGCAATGAAAAGATATGTGAGACCGAAGTCGTGTTTCAAATCTTCGAGGAGGTTTATTACCTGAGCCTGAACGGAAACGTCAAGAGCCGACACCGGCTCATCACATATGACCAGACCTGGGTTTAAGATCATAGACCTTGCTATCCCAATTCTCTGTCTCTGTCCACCTGAGAATTCATGAGGGTATCGGTACATGTACTCTGGCCTTAGGCCAACCTTCTCAAGAATTTCGGCTATCATCGACTTTCTATCTTCTCTGCTCTTGCCCACCGAATGCACTCTCAGGCCTTCGGCGATTATATCGTGAACCGTTATTCGAGGGTTGAGGGAAGCGTAAGGATCCTGGAACACCATCTGTATCTCTCTCCTGAAAGGTCTCATTTTCGATTCCGAGAGAGAAAATATATCGACTCCACCCTCAGAAGAACCTTCACCTCTGTAGAGGAACTCTCCATCTGTCGGCTGGTAGATCTTAATGAGAGTCCTTCCTATAGTAGTCTTGCCGCAACCCGATTCTCCAACCAGTCCGAGAGTCTCACCCCTGTAAATATGCAGGTCAACCCCATCTACCGCCTTCAGATTGGACTTAGACCTGAACCCGCTCTTTATGGGAAACCATTTCTTCAGGTTCTTGATCTCTACCATTGGGGAAACCTTCATCACATATCATCCCCTTCAAATAGCCAACAACGAACTGAATGATGGCTTTCGGATTCAATCATCGGCGGTTTCTCCAGACATTTCTCGAATGCCATCGGGCAACGCGGCCTGAATCTGCAGCCATCGGGGAAACTCGAAGGATGGGGGACATAACCTTTTATTACGCTCAACTTCTTCTGATCTTTTTTAGAAATCTCAATCTTTGGTATTGAGTTAATCAGGCCCTTTGTGTAAGGATGCATGGGATTGTCGAAGATGTCAAATATATCCCCGCTCTCAACAATCTGTCCCGCATACATGACGAGAACTCTATCACACATTTCGGCGATTACTCCCAGATCGTGCGTAATGATTATCGTGGCTGTGCTGAACTTATCCTTCAGCTCGTTCATTAGCTCCAAAACCTGGGCTTGAATAGTTACGTCAAGCGCTGTCGTGGGTTCGTCAGCAATTAGGAGCTCCGGGCTACAGGCGAGCGCCATAGCAATCATTACTCTCTGCCTCATTCCTCCCGACAGTTGATGAGGAAATTCCGTGACTCTCTTCTTAGGCTCCGGAATCCCGACAAGCCGGAGCATCTCCACGCTCCTCGTCATTGCCTCCTCCTCACTAAGGCCTTCGTGCAGTCTATATACTTCGGAAATCTGCCATCCGATTGTGTAGAGAGGATTCAAAGAAGTCATGGGTTCCTGAAACACCATTGATATCGACTTGCCTCTAATCTTCTGAAGCTCTTCCTTACCGAGCGTCGAAATGTCCTTCCCTCTGAAAGCAATTTTTGTATCTTCACCGAGAAATGCGTTCTTTGGGAGCAACCTCATTATTGAGAAAGCTGTGATTGTCTTGCCACAGCCAGATTCCCCTACGATCCCGAGAGTCTCCCCCTTTGATAGACCAAAGGAGACCCCGTCTAGAGGCGTTATCCTTCCAAGCTGAGTTTTAAAGGAAATCTTCAAGTTGTCAACTTCGAGAATTCTTTCCATGATTTTCAACTCTCACTCACAAATTTGGGATCCAGAGCATCTCTAAGTCCATCTCCAAGAAAGTTCACGTTCAGTACTGTGATGAATATGAAGAAGCCCGGGAAGACGGTAAGCCACCACGGATTTACCCCAGTAGTTGTGCCTAGTATGTAGTTCATTGCTCTCTGAAGCATATTGCCCCAAGACGGCATGGGAGGCTGAATACCAAGTCCTAGATAACTCAGCGATGACTCTGCAAGTATTGCATACGACATGTTAAGTGTCGCAGAGACGATTACTATCGGTATTACGTTGGGAAGAACGTGTCGGAGGATAATTCTGCCGTTTTTCACTCCCATAGCTCTTGCAGACATAACGTACTCCGTTTCTCTTATGGAAAGCACGAGTCCCCTGACTAATCTGGAAACACCCATCCAGCCGAAAACTGTCAGGACTAGAATGATATTCATAATTCCCGAACCGAAAACAAGTGTAAGAGTGATCAGGATCGGGAACATTGGTATAGAAAGCATTACATCGACAAATCTCATTAACAACCTGTCGACAAGGCCTCCGTAGAAGCCCGAAAGTAGTCCAACAACTGTTCCGATTAGGGTGGTTATCACTGCAGAGGCTAACCCGACAAAGAGAGATATTCTTCCGCCGTACATTACTCTAACCAGCACATCATGACCCAGCTCGTCTGTCCCAAAAGGATGGCCCTCTGTCAGCGGCGGCGAGAAGAGATAAGAGAAGTCCATATCTTCGTATCCCACATCGACGAAAAGCGGGCCAAATACGGTGAACAAAATCACACCGACAAGCACAAATGCACCGAACATGGCAAGTTTGTGACTCTTGAACTTTGCCCACACCAACTGCCTGTAACTGTTTATATGAACCGGCCGCGCCTTGTCTTCGATTTCATCTAGTTTCCTTCTGTAGAAGAATTTTGACATGACTAAGCTCCCTTCCTGCCCATCCTGATTCTGGGATCAACCATCACATACAGGAAGTCAGCAACGAGATTTGAAATGAGGGTTATGATAGCCAGGAACATCAGGCAACTGATCGCCAGATTGTAATCGCTCGATATCACTGCATTGTACATAAGTCTACCCATTCCAGGCCAGGAAAAGACAGTCTCGATAATCAATGCTCCGCCGAAGAAGTAAGGAATATCGAGTGCGATTATCGTAATAATCGGTATCATCGCGTTCTTCAAAGCGTGTTTGATGATGACCTTTCTATCGGGAACCCCTTTCGCATACGCAGTTCTAACATAATCCTGATCAAGGACTTCCAGAAGGGATGTTCTTATGTATCGCACCCACGAAGCAACCTGCACTAATCCCAGTACAAAGGCTGGGAGCACGAGGTGCCTAAGTCTATCTACAAAGACATTCCATGAACCGGTGATACCATACGTCGCCATACCAGATACTGGAAGCCAACCAAGACTTACACTGAAGATTATGATCGCAATTAAAGCAAACCAGAATCCCGGCAAAGAGATGCCTATGAAGGCAAAAACAGTTGTTGTGTAGTCGAAAGCCGAATACTTCTTGACTGCCGAGAGGATTCCTATCGGAAGAGCTACTACAAGTCCTATAAGCCAGGCCGTAATCGTTAGAATAAGGGTATTAGGCAGACGAGAAGTTATGAGATCAATTGCTGGCGTTTTGTACATACTGGAATATCCCAAATCTCCGGTCATGACACTCTTCAGCCAGGTGAAGTATTTAACAGGAAGCGGATCGTCGAGATGATAATACTCTCTAAGCTCCCTCATCCTTTCAGGATCGTTAGTCATTACCCTCGGATTCTGCATCCTCATCTGCAAGAGAGGATCGCCGGGCATAGAGTTCATAATTACGAAGATGATTATTGAGATTGCAAAAAATATTGGAATAAGCTCCAGGAACCGTTTCAGGAAATAGACTTTCACGACCTCTAGCTTCTCCTTCTTTGAATGTGATCTGCGACATTAAGTCCTGCGATAAGCTGGACGCTAACCAGGCTCTTTATTGGAATAGTCGTATAATCAAGATTATTCTCGAGATACTCAATCTTTCTCTCAAATGCTTCGTCCACCGTTTTCACGATTGCCGACAGCTTTTCAGATCCGTCATCATTTTCCTTGACCAATCTTCTTAGCATCCCTAGCATCAAGGATTGATAGAACTGGCTGACTATCTTATTATCAAAGACCTCTGCCATGCTTGCCTTTCTCTCAAGAGACTGATCATTCTCAATCCAATTCTTCTGCGCTTGTAGTTGATCGGGATAGGTTTCAAGAACATTCTTGAAGACTCTGTAGAACGGGGAATTTCTGTCTTTAACGCAAGGTTCAACTGCTTTCATCACTTCGCTGACAAACTCAAAGTTCTCGACAGACCTTTGATAGTTGAATCTCTGCGCTTCCTTCCTCGTAATGTCGGCTTCAGACATGTCTTCGACCCTTGCATCATAGTAGTATGGCATCTCGCAAACCAAAGAAAACGTATCGGCTACGGATGAAGCAAAATCATCAGAACTAGTACCGGCTTTGATGACGTCTGCCGGGTCTTTGTCTGGGCCAAGATTCTTCTTTAGGTAATCATACTCTTGAGCCATTCCGAAAAGCTTGAAAATAGCAGGTTCGAGCTGCTCCAAAAAAGGTGCTTCCGGCTCTCCTAGAGAAAGTGGCAAACCAAACAAACCTGGAAGCTTGCTGAAAGTCTCATGGAGTTCTGGGACTGCATCACTCACATAATAATAGACCCCTCCAAAACCGGAATTGTGAAGAGAGTACATGAACTCGGGCTTCTTATCTTCAATAAGCTTCATAAGCACTTTCGTTTCTGGCAGCGGAGAATGGAAATGAAGCGTCTCATAATCGACGGGGAAAGTCCATTCAACCTGTTCATGACCGGGCGGTCTGTAGAAGTTACCTGCATACTTTCTTATAGAGGAAGAGTCTTTGAACCATCCTTCGTTGAGCTTCGTCCCATCCACATCGATAACTTTTATCAAATGCCAGGTGTAGTCGAACTGATTGCGAAAAACATCATCACTGGCAAGTTTTTCGCTAAGGAAATCCAGCATCATAGCACCTATCGGTTCATTCGGGTGGGGACAGCCAAATAGTAGAGCATTCTTCTTGCCACTTCCGATTTCCAGAACGTAAATCGGATTTCCGTTACGCGATTTCCCCGCTTCATATACCCTGACTTTCCCTGGATACCTCTTTGCAAGCTCTAAAGACCTTTGGTCCATCTCTTCAACTGTGAAGAATTCCTTGTAGTCAGGAACGGAATCTATAAGCTCGGTATATTTCATGTCAAAACCTCCGAAAGATAGTCTGAAAGAATATGGGGGAGAAGCCTCTGGCTTCTCCCCCACGATAGATTATTGCCTATCAATATACCAGTTCTGAATTATCCAGCCAAGACCGTTATCGTAGCCCGAGTTGAAGCTCTTGATATACGATTTTGCAAAATGAGGGGTTGGCGCAACAACTAAAGGAAGAACAGGGAGCTCCTCTGTCCAAAGCGCAAAGTGCTTTTCATAGAGTGCAAGCTTCTTCTCTGGATCGAGCTCTCTGGATGCGGCAACTATTAGTTCATCGTTTTCAGCGTTTGCCCAACCGGTATAGTTCATACCACCCCAGTAGTTCTCGTCGGAAGGAATCTGGTCGGTCGTCCAGTAGTTCGCGGCCTCATCGCTGACTCCATAGCCCCAACCGGAGATATGTGCATCGAAATCTCCGTAGGGGAAGATTTCGGTCCAGATTACCAGCGCTGGCATTACATCGATTTCTACTTCCATTCCAATTTGCTTCAACATTCCCTGAATCATCTGGGCCATCATCTGATAATCACCGCTACCGGAAGCAAGAGAAAGACTGAATTTCAAAGTCTTTCCATCCTTTTCGTAAATACCTTTGCTGTTCAGTTTCCAGCCCGCTTCTTCGAGCAAAGCCTTTGCCTTTGAGGGACTGTACTCGTAATGCCTCACAGCCGGATCTTCGAGCGCTTCTCTCATCTGATGCAGATCTGTTATCCACGTATCCACCACTTCAGCCAGTCCGGTGTATACTACATTGCTTATCTGCTCTCTGTTGATACCATAGAGAACGGCCTGCCTCACCCTCTTATCTCCAAAGATCGGATGGGGTTTTGTTGTATCCTCAGGATCTCTCAGGTTAAGATTCAGATTGTCGTAAGCAATGTTCGGTGTATAGAAGACGTTGAACATGTCGGCTCGCTCATTCTCAAGCTGGACCGACTGCTTCAGTGTAAGAGTATATCTTCCGAAATCTATCTCTCCGTTGAGTGTAGAAGCGAAGATTACGTCCATATCAGGAATGATTCGCATAACTATCTCATCAATGTTGGGTCTACCCATATAGAACTCATCAAAAGCTTCCAGAATCACGTATTGGCCCTCGACATACTCTTTGAATTTGTAAGGACCGGTCATGATCGGGTTCTTGTTAGCCTCTTCAACGAAAGCGTCCCAGTTTCCACAATCCTTAGCCTCTTCGTAACTATTCCTGAAAACGTGCTCTGGAAGCTGGAACCACCCGAAGTAATAGGCGTAAACAGAAGAACCCAGCTCTGCATTACTCAGAGGTTCGGGGAGAGTAATAGAGTAAGTGTAATCGTCGATAACCTCCACTTCCGAAACTGAACTCTCGAAGTAGTTAGTCGTAACCGGGGCGCCACTGTTCATGACTTCCCACTGGAACTTCGCATCATGGGCAGTCACAGGCTCTCCATCGTGCCACTTCATTCCCTTTCTCAACTCGTAAGTTATCGTAAGCGAACCGTCTTCATTTATTACCATCAGTCCGTTTTCTAGACTTGGCATTCTCTTTACCATTCTGGGGAAGTAGAAACCGTCCTTATCTGTACCGGTAATACCATCGCCCATGATATTACAGATAGTCCAGGTCAAACCGGCAGAAGTGAATAAAGTGTTGAAACCCGGAGCATCGGCAGTGACGGCTGTCGTTGCTAAACCGCCAGCCACTGGGGGGTTCAAAGCCATGTAGATAGAAACAGCCGCTTCCTTTCTTGTAATGGGGGAATTCGCCTCTATCGCGTGGCCATATCGGAAATCAAGTAGTTGATGATTGCTCCTGTAAGCAACTGTGAGCGCTCCCCAAGCTTCCTTAGGAGCATCCCACTCGTCAAGGGCTGTCGTACAGATTTCATCGTAAGCGGCGGCTTCGGACTTCAGATCAAGAACCTCAACCATCGCAACTGCAAAGTTCGCCCTCGAAACCTCGCCAGTGCCTTCGATAAGTTCTCCCTTACCAGGGAATGCCTTTTCAACTGCAGTTCTGAACTCCGAAAACGTCAATGGAGATTCATCGACGGAAGACAAAATACCTTTCGATTCAATTACTGGTATCGCTTCTTCCGGAAAAACCTGACCTAACAAAAGTGATGAAAAGAAAAAAATCAGCATAAGAACAAAGAGCTTTTTCATCCCGTAACACCTCCAAGAAAGATGATGTGGATCATGAAGATTTTGTGCAATTATATACTAGATGCTCATTACAAAGGGCTTAAAGAGGAAATTCACACGTATTGTTACCTTTTCTAACAAGTTTATACCAAATCATTTACCTGGCTGTGAAGAAGAGTTCTTCATAGGCGCTCATAACTTCTTCGGTGTATCTACCACGAACTTTGAAAGTGACTTCATCGATCGTTTTTACTGGCATAACACGGGAAACCGTACTCACAAGGAAAACCTCTTCTGCGTTTAGAAATTCTTGGACGGTGACTCGCTTTTCAATAATCCTGTGACCGAGTTTATTTATGATTTCAATTACCTTCCCCCTGGTAATACCAGGAAGGATATTATCGACATTGGGCGTTAAGAAGATCCCATTATCTACAAGAAAGTAGTTTGAACTACCCCCTTCGGTCACGAATTTCCTTCCATCTTCTTCTCGATACATCAGTGCTTCATATCCTCCATTGGCATAGGCAAAGTTCTTGGCAAGAACGTTCGGTAATAGATTGATCGTCTTGTGTTCACAAAGCCTATGGCGCAAGTCCGGGTAAGTTTGGAGTTTAACGCCTTCCTTCCAGCTGGCTGTGTCAATCTTTCTCAGAGGCAGAGCAAGCATGAAAAATGTACTGGATGTATCCTTTGGAGGGTATCTATGCTCTCTGTGAGGGTCTGTACCCCTCGTCAGCTCAATATATAGCTCACCATCTTCGATTGAATTTCTTTTTATGAGTTCAAGTGCACTTTTCTTCACTTCTTCCGGAGTGAATCGCATCCCTATGTCGAAAAATTCAGCGCTCTTCTTCATTCTCGAGAAGTGCTCTTCAAAAAAGAGAATTCTTCCTTCGATCGTCCTTATAACCTCAAAGAGTCCGTCTGCAAAAGTCAGTCCCCTGTTCTCCAACTGAATAACTCTGCTTTTCTCCTGCACAAAATCACCGTCAAGAAATGCCCACATAGAAACCTCCCCGAGTTTTAGTACCTTCCTGAGACTATTATGCATCAAACAGACCATCAATTTACGGTATGACAGCTGAACAATGTTAGAATATAACGGAACTGTAAGCAGACTTTTCATTTGGAGGTTTTCTAAATGGACAACATTTTGGAGATCTTTCCAGGAGGGGCTTCGGGGTTCTTCGGAAATAAGATATTTGACATTGTTGCGATTTCAGAAGGCCTATTGCTGGTGCAGATAACAAAAACACTTGTAAATGAAGCCGTTAATAAGGCGAGGGAAGCTTCTAAGGAAAGCAATGAAGGTTTTCTTAAGAAGATGGCATCCGTTATGTCCTCTGGCTCAACTTTGCTGGAAAGATATGGTGAAAAGTCAAAGGAAGAGATAATCAACGAGACGCCGGGAAATCTCTTTATTCCAAAAGCGTCACTAAAAAAGGTGAAGATCTCCAGGAAAACGGACTCTTCGCAGGGAAGTGCTTTTTCAGATAGTACGGAAATTAAGATTGTCTGGACAGAAGGCAAAATTAAACTGACCTTCAGTAAGATCTTGAACGTGAAGGAAACAAAGCGGTTTTTCAAAGACACGTTCGGTATATAGTGATTCTCTCAAAGGACAAATCCCGTTCGACTATGGTCTGAGGCAGGAGGTTTACAATGAGAAAAATAATGTTGCTCTTGGCAATTGTGATTGTTCTTGCAGTCACAATGCTCGCCAATAATGTACTTGAATTCCCCAATGCTGATATCTATTACCCGGAGGGGTATGAGAAAGTTGCCGTTTATTTGGGCAACACCTTCGAATCGATACGGCCAAAGGCAATCGAACTTGTCGGCAACGATCCGGGAAGAATAAACATCGTGCTCGCTGACTTTGGGGCAAATACGAATGGGCTGGCTCAAGCTCAGAACCATAAGACGATTCAGGTCTTTGTGTGGCCTGCCGACACAATACTATCGACCAGAATGAATGTATCTAATCTTTACAGACAGCTTCTTATCCACGAATTCACTCATATTGCTCACCTAACTTACACAACGGGTATACCCGCTTTCATCTCTAGAGTGGTCTTAGGAACGGAAATGTTTTCTCCTCAGCAGCTTTCACCGTTTGTGGAGGGAGTTACTTTGTTCGCAGAATCGTCAAATTACTTCTCAGAGGGAAGACTGAACAATCCAATGTGGGGAAGGGAAATGATCTATCAGAACATGAAAGCAAACTCCTTCCCAGGTCTGGACTATGCGTTGTCCGTATCGCGAGAAGACTACCGAGGAGGAGCACTGTATTATAACTATATGGCCAGCTTCTATGACTATCTCGTTAGAAGATTCGGCATAGAATCAGTCAAGGAGTTTCATGGCCAAGTCTCCGGAAGACTTCCAGTTTTCGGACCCATCAACGCCTCAAAAATCGCATTCGGCGAAGCACTGGACGGGCTCTACAATGACTGGAAAGAAGAAGTCGGAATCGAAGCCACGAAGTATGCCACTTTGACCGAGGTGAGAACAGTGGCCAACGGTCAGATATTCGATATGACGAAGACTGAAAATGGCGTCGTCTTCTCCTATTCGATTTTCGGTGAAGCAAGTTCATGGAATGGCTCTGTTGAAAGAGGAATTGAAGAATATGTAGATGGCGGCTTTTCCAGGAGACTTTCTGACTTTAACGCTCTGAGCTTAAAATGGCACGAAGGGAACATCTACTTGATGACTTCGGTAACCGAAAGGAATACAACGTCCAGAGAAATTTGGTCTCACCGACCCCCTCTTTCTGTTAGGCTTCTAGACAAAGGGATGATCACTGCCTTTGATATCTACAACGGAAGATTGATCAAAGCACTGTACGACGCAAAAACTGAACTATCAACCATATATTTCGATGAGATGCAACTCATAACAGTTCCATGGCTCGTCAAAGATATCGTTGTTCTTGATGATGGAAGTCTGGTTATGCTTATATCAAGGAATGGCATTAACGGAGCCATTGCGACCTTCACTGAGGGAGAATTCAGAGTAATTCTGGACGATCCCTATCTCAAGGGAAGGGGTATTGACTATCACGAGGGAAAGGTAGTCTTTACAGCCGCCTATGAAGAAGGATATATGGATGCTTTCGCTGTGGAGGTAATATCAGGAGAGGTTTTCAGACTAACCGAAGGCGCCAATCTTGAAAAGGCGGTGGTGCTAAATTCTACAGTGTACGGATTCGGACACTCCCGAAGAGAAAAGGGAATGTCTATCTATGTATTCGGTCTTGAAAGCACTCCTTACAGCGTTAAAGAAGTAGAGCCCGATGACTTCGAGCCAGCCTCTGTGGAGTATACAAGCGGCGATTATCTGAAGAAGACCTTCCTTCACTTTCTGAATCCCATTTTAAGAGCTCCGCTTGTATCGTACGATGGAGAAAACTTCTCCCTGGGATTTTTGACCTTACACCTCTCTCATGATTCTAATCACTCTATGATACTAATGCCTTCATTTACATTTGGCACTGAAAAACTTTCCTTCACTGCTGAGTACACCGGCCAGTTGTTTGAAGGAATAAATGCGATGCTGAGAATAAATCTTGGCCTCCCTGAAGTTCCCATTGCTAATGCGGGTCTTTCTGCTGAACTTTTCCAGATGCCACTCAATCCTTCTACAAGGTTCAGATCACACGCTTATATTGGATTTGACACCTCGGGAGGCATCACCACATCTGTTCCCTTAAGTCTAGGAGGAAATCTCTTCTCAATTTCGCTGGAACCGGGGATAAGACTTTCCGACGGAAAGATCACGCCACTGCTTGTCGTGGATGCTGGATTCTCTCCTACCCTAGGTACATCTGTCGGTCTTGGTGTCGGCTTCTACGATGATTTCTACTGGTATGCGAACGGTGCTCAACTCTTGCATAGGATAGACTGGGGCTGGAGTCCTCTTTTCTTCTTGAAAGAGTTGGGAATTGGTGGTGTGATAAGCGGAACAAACACCAGTCTAGATCATTCCGCTCTTTACCTATTCATAAATGTCGGTTCAACAATAGGTATCGGAGACATTTTCCCCAAGATAGGCATTCAGTACAGTGACTCGCGATTTGGAATCTACTTTGGACTGGATAATCAACCGTAAAGAGAGATTTCCATAAATCAGCCAAAAACTGCTCAAAGGGAGCAGATAAGAAAGGGGAATCTTCCCCTTTCTTTTTCTGGCAGCCACTGATTTTCAGAACTGCGCAACAAGTACTTCCCTCCAAATAGCTTGTAAACAAACTCTTCTGGAAAGACAGGATCAACCCATTCATGCTAGGAGGCACTGGGCCTCTTTTCTCAATTTGCAAAACTCCAGATTACTATAAGATTCTCCATCTCAATAGCGACAAAGAATTCACCCGTTTGAGTAGAAAACCATAGCAACTATCTCGAGGCTACTTACTACCGACATATGACTCTCAATGAACAACCCGGGTCATCTAGTTAACTTTTGAAAAGAACTCGAAATCTGCCTGCCAGTCCACTTCGCTTAAGCCGCGACTACGGAATGAGGTATAATGCTGTTATCGGAGATAACAAAAAGAAAGGGGGAAATGATTATGAAGATGATGGGGTACTCGGCATTTCTTATAAGTGATTCAGGATCAGTCTTCATCGAAGAATCAAAGCACGAAGGGATAACGTTCACTTTTCCTTCCGATCCAGTTTTTGCGAAATACAAGGACCGGCTCATGGCTGTAGTCGAAGTGAAGATGGAATCGTCCAAGTTTTCTCTAACCAAAAGCAAAATCGATCTTAGCTCTGTTAAGCTTCAAGGGGTAAAAGTTGTGGATGACAAGTTCTATGAGGATTCAATTTCCCTTTGGGCCTTCGAATCGAGAACTCTTGGAAAGACTATGAGAGTGGTCTCAGATGGAGAAGCATCAAAGATTCCTGCAAAGAGAGAAACCGATTACGTCGTTCCGATAATCGTTAATACAATAGAGTTCTCTTCGAAGGAAGAGCACGTTGGAAGATTTGTCTTTCCGTTGCCAGATGAATGGTTTGTTCTCTCTGGAGTCCACTTTGGCCAGGATGGCGTGAAGATTCGCAAAGAAAATTCGAAGATAGATTTGGATTCCTTTAGCACCGAGATAATCGTTGGAGAACTGAAACAACACAGAGTCTTCAACGATAACTTGTGGGATCTTTATCAGCTGTACAAGTCTCTAGAGAGCTTTGAAACTAAGAATGAATCGCTCCCAGAACCGCTTGGAGAAGAAATGCCTGTGTCCGATCTCGATCTGGAAGACAGTATTCCAGAGAGTGCGGACCTTTACCTTGCGGGGGACAGAAAAACAACGAACTCCCTCCATCGCGAAGTAGTTATCCAGTCAAGTATAGAAAAGATTGGAACTTTCAGCAAGAAGAAGGGCGTTGTTCTAAGAGTCAAGAACAATTCAGATCTTGGGACAGTTAAAGCAGTGCACATCTCTTTCAGACTATTGGATCCAATGGGTAAAGAGCTCTACGTTGCCGAGAAGGAACTCGATGGACTTAGTGTTGGACCTGGAGAAGCAAAGAAACAAGATTTTACTGACTTTCCGGAATTTACTGATCAACAACTTGAAAGAGTAGCAGTTAATCTGATAAGCATTTCATGGAGTAATGGGCTCAAAACTCTCACTTCTTCTGAATAATTGAAAGATTCCTGAGCTTCCTGTACTCAGCCGCCTGGAGAATTTCCATAACCCTCATTACCTTGCTGTCGTGAGGGTTTGGGGCTTTGCCGGCTTCGATTTCCCGAAGTACTTCATCTAGCTCGTTAAGTTGAAGTCCAAAGGCAGTCTCATCATTGACTCCCGGAATCAGATCGGGACTAGGTGGTTTTTCGATTATCCTCGCCGGGATTTTTAAGTCTCTTGCAAGATCCATTACCTCAGTTTTGAACAAATGTTTTATCGGCTCTATGTCACTTGAATCGTCTCCCCACTTAACATAAAGTCCGCAAAGCCATTCGGTCTTGTTTGTCGTGCCAAGTACAGCGTAACCTCTTTTTTCGGCCTCCAGATACAACGAAACCATCCTGACTCTGTGCTTGGCTCTATAAAAAGCCAGTCCCCTTTTGAATTCTTCATTGCCTCTGTCGGCCAAGTCATCGAGGAATGGATCCGAAGAAAGCTGTTTCCACTTATCCCTTACATACTTTTCCTTAACCGACTGAGGTATTAGAAGGGCCGGCGGTTGGAGTTTATAGCAGCCAACAGAACGGAGAACTGAACTTATGTTCTTGACTTTGAAGTCTATTCCCAGAAAACGAGTTACGAGCTTCGAATCCTCCAGGGTATCCTTCGAAGAGTCGCGCTCGGGCATGAGAAGGCCAAATACGTTTTTCTTGCCCAGGGCGTCGACGGCTAGCTTACCTACCACCGCAGAGTCAATTCCTCCACTTATACCTATCACAGCCCCTCGATAACCACACTTCAGAACAGTGCTACTTATGAAATCGACAATTTCTCGCATATGATCACCTATGAAGATTATACTAGACAATTCCTTCGTTCTTGGAAACTGAATATTCGACTCAGAGCGCCGACCGGAAAGTCTCACATCGAAGAGGTTTCAGTTGCCAGAAATGTTAGACTGATTTGATAGAGCAATCTCATATTTGGAGTAGGAGGAGAGAAAGATGAGAAAATTCACGTTTATTCTTGTGTCAATACTAATCGCTGGAACCGTCCTCGCATCGAACCCTCTTAACCTTTATGGAAGGGATGCAGAGGGAAGAAATGGAGTTGTTGCGGCCGCAAAACCCGAAGCCTCAGAAGTCGGAATCAGAATTCTGGAATTGGGCGGTAACGCTGTTGATGCAGCAGTCGCCACAGCCTTTGCATTAGGTGTTCTGGAACCTAACGCTTCAGGTATCGGCGGGGGAGGCTTCATGATAATCAAGCTTGCAGAGATGGAAGAAGCTGTAGTTATTGATTTCAGGGAGACTGCTCCTGAGGCAACAAGCCCCACTTTCTTCAATCTCGACAATAGTAATCGTCCAGTAAACAACGAAAGCCTCATTGGGGGAAAAGCGGTTGGAGTCCCTGGAGAAGTAGCGGGACTTCTTTACGCTCTCGAGAACTTCGGGACTATGTCGAGAGCGGAAATAATACAGCCCGCTATTGAATGGGCAGAAAGAGGTATCCCCGTTACAGCAAACCTCTTTTCAATCATCAACGACAACTACGAGAAACTCATTTTGATGGAGAATGGCGCCGACCTATACTTCCTGTTCGGAGGCATTCCATACGAAGTTGGAGAGGCAATCATACTGCAAGATCTAGCCGATACCCTTCGTCTAATCGTTGAAAAGGGAGAAAGCGCAATCTATTCGGGAGAAATAGCGGAGAAGATAGTGGCAGAAGTCCAGAAGCGCGGTGGAGTAATGACACTAGATGATCTGTCGAACTATGAAGTGAAGGTCCGTAAGCCGGTCGAAGGTACTTACCGCGGCTTCACCATCCTGTCTGTTCCGCCTGCTAGTTCAGGCGGCACACACGTTATTGAGTTGCTGAATATTCTTGAGAATTTTGATTTGAAATCACTAGGAGACAATACTGCCGAAACCCTTCACATATGGTCGGAAGCCATGAAGCTTGTTTTTGCAGACAGATCGAAGTATATGGCAGATACGGATTTCGTAGAGGTGCCTCTTGAAGGCCTGACCTCCAAAGAATATGCAAAAACACTCTCTGAAAGGATTGATCCTCACAGTTTACTAAACGATGTTGAGGCAGGCAATCCCTGGCCATTCGAAAGTGGAAGCACGACTCATCTATCCGTTATGGATAAAGACGGAAACATGGTGGCAATGACAAAGTCAATAAACTCCTTTTTCGGATCAGGCGTTGTTGTTCCGGGTACTGGAATTCTATTAAATAATCACATGGACGATTTCGTCAAAGCACCTGGCTCTGCAAACTCAGTAGAACCTGGTAAACGGCCTCTCAGTAGCATGAGTCCTACACTAGTTCTTGATCATGAAGGTAGACCATACATGACAATAGGCGCACCGGGTGGGACGAGAATCATCACTACGGTTGCTCAGACGATAAGCAATGTAATAGATCACGGAATGACAATTCAGCAGGCTATCCTTGCGCCGAGGGTATTTCGAACTGAAACGGGACCTTTGTCAATTGAGGGAAGAATATCCATTAACGCCTACAAGAAACTGATTGAAATGGGTCATGAAATCAGTATTCATGATGACTATGATCCTTATTTTGGTGGGGTTCATGCCGTTTTGTTCAACAGGGATATTGGGATACTCTTTGGAGGAGCAGATCCCAGAAGAGACGGCCAGGCTGTCGCATATTAAAGTAGTATTTTGGGGATTTTCGAAGGTTCATCGAAGATAATTCGGAGTTTCACTACAGTAATACGATTAGTGAGTGGATCAAAAGCAAACCGCTTATTAAGAGTGTTTTGGACACTTGTTTTTGGAATTAAACAAGATTATAATCTTTTCATAACGTCATAGTAGAGGGGGTGAGCGGTGTGTTGAAGGAGTTTAAGAAGTTTATCAGTCGGGGTAACGTAATCGATCTGGCAGTTGGTATCATTATCGGTGGCGCTTTCCAGGTAATTGTGAAGTCACTGGTTGACGATATTATAATGCCCATTGTAAGCCTGTTCCTTGGCGGTATTGATTTTGCCAATATCTTCATCAGCCTATCCGGAGAAAGCTACGCAACTCTGGCAGAGGCAAAAGAAGCTGGCGCAGCAACTTTAAATATCGGTCTTTTTATCAACGCAATCATAAACTTCATTATTCTTGCCTTCGTAATCTTTATGATTGTCAAACTCATCAACAAGATGAGAGAGAGACAGAAGAAGGAGGAGGCAACGGCAGCACCGACGACCAAGATCTGTCCTTTCTGTCACACATCGATTCCTATCGATGCAGTGAGGTGTCCTAACTGTACATCTGAACTTGGAAAGAAAACTTGAGATAGTAATTAGAACAAGCGGCCTTGCGGCCGCTTTTTTATGTGTTTCCATTCGTGATCGTTTTATGAATCGATTTGCCAAAAAAACCCACCGCTTCAGAAATGGGGAACGCGAAAACTCTTGAGATGATGGTACAATCTTTCTATCTAGATCCGGAGGTTCAAGATGCAGCTTAGAAAAGTTTTCGCGCTTTTGACTGCGCTTTTTATTGTTCTTTGTTTTTCGCTAACCGGGTGCATTAAACCTGAGGTTTACTACTCTCTTTCGGGCCAGGTCATTCCTTACTTTCCAGAAACCTCAGTTCTTGGTAGTTTTCAAAGAACTGCAGCATACTTTCCCATGTTTTCCAGTAAAGACATCGAGCAGGGTTTCATTAGTAACCAATTCGTTGTCCTATTTGATAGAGGGTTTGATTCAGGAATAATCTCAGGCGTTTCTGGAGTAGAGATCCTTGATCATTTCATTTCAAGAGACGGTTCTTTTGGCTATGCCGTTGTGAAGACAAACGATCCATCTTCTCTGTCTGGAATTGAAGGAGTCAAGTCAATCGAACCGGAGAGGATTTTCACTCTTCAATCCGAGGAGAGTGTCCCCAACGACCCGCTGTATTCCGGTCAATGGAACTATCCGATGATCCAGATGCCTCAAGCCTGGACTATTGCTAAGGGTTCTTCCACTGTCGTTGTCGCAGTAATAGACTCTGGTGCTAGGTTGGATCATCCAGATTTGGAAGGTATCTTTCTTCCGGGATACGATCTAATAAACGATGATGATGACCCTACAGATTATGATCCCGTTAAATCCCATGGAACCCATGTTACAGGTACGATTGCCGCGAAAACGAATAATTCTCTGGGGGTTTCAGGGATGACATGGGGAGAGCATTGCACTATCATGCCAATAAAGATTTTCGAAGCTGGGGAAACCACGGCAGGAATACTCGCTAGCAGCATTATCTTCGCAGTAGATCACGGCGCAAAGATAATTAACATGAGCCTTGCAGGACCGGACTCTCCGGTTGTAGCTGCAGCCGTACAATACGCATCAGAAAATGAAGTCTTGATGATAGCTGCCTCAGGCAATCACTATTCGTCAAGCCCATATTATCCGGCTTCTTACGAAGAAGTATTATCTGTAGGCGCAGTTGACAATACGATGCAAAGGGCGAGCTATTCTAACTACGGAGTTTATCTCGACCTTGTCGCCCCTGGTGGCTCAAGCAGCGCTCAGATACTAAGTACCGGATACTCGACAGACGAAGGAAACACATACTCATATATGCAAGGAACATCCATGGCGGCGCCACATGTAACGGGGCTTGCAGCTCTCCTGATGGCACAGGGGTACGCAGGCAGAGATTCTTCCGGCGAAGAGATTATCAGGAAGATCCTTCGGGAAACGGCCCTTGATCTAGGAGAACCGGGATGGGATCAGTACTATGGATACGGCCTTATTCAGGCATTCGATGCTCTAAACTTCAATGAAGAGCGGAGACCTCTCTTGATTCAAATCCTCTCCACTTCGGGCCAGGTTCTGAAGGAAGCCGAAGTTGAGGGAAACGGTTCATTCTACGTAAATGGACTCACCGAAAACCACATTAAAATAAGGATCTGGAGAGATTTCAATGGAAATAAAGAGATCGATAAAGGCGACCTCCTGGGCTATTACGGCTTTTCAGGATCCGGTGCAACTACTGCCTGGCACCCGACAATAGATAACGCCGAGACTCTGTCTTTTTTCAGCAGCGGGCATAATGAGCTCGAGACTCCGATCCAGTTCTTTCCAGTCAACGAATCGTCCGGTTATTAGAATCTGAAAAGGGCTCCTCTGAAGGAGCCCTCTCAGTTTTGTCAGACCTTTGTAAGTTCCTTTGCAAGTACTCTTACCGGTGTAGAATTTCCCAGGTTATCAGAGACTGGGCAACGATCTTCCACAGCCTCTACCCATTTCTTGAGTGTCTCTTCATCTACGTCTGCGTCGACTTTCATCTCTGCAGTTATCTCCTTGTAACCCGCTCTGTCTTCATACGATTTACCAAACAATCTGGCCGGGTTCAGCGGACCATAAACATCGATCTCCAGCTTATCTATCTGAAAGCCCATCTCATTTGCTACAAGATGTCCGACTACGTTCAAACAGCCGGCTAACGCGGCCAAAACATACTCGACAGGATTCGCACCCTTATCGTCACCACCGAGATTTGGTGGCTCATCAACGATCATAGTGAAATTTCTTGCTCTTACGGCAACTCTCGCCGGACTTTCCGAAACTGCTCTTACTCTGAAATTCGCATCTGGCATATACTTACCTCCTAATTTGTTATATCTTTCACAAATATTCTAACAGGATTGAAGCCCTTCTCAGTTAAGCCGATATAAAGTATCAGTTAAATACTCGCAAGAATGACGGATCAAAGCTGTAGAAAGGCAATCAACAGGGGTCCTTTGTTATTTGCCTCCTGGTTTTGAGCTCATAAACTGAAGTATTGCTCTTTTCGAAATGGAATGGATGGACAAATTACTGTCTGAAGCGAGAGCCATTAAGAAAGAGAACATGAAAGAATGATCTCTCTTCACAAGCCAAAAGACTCTGATTGAATAAAGATCTTAAGCCGAAATTCAACTGCAATCGTGACATCAAGAAATGTTGAATTTGCTCAAAACTCTTCATTTAGCGGTATCCACCGCGATTCACTTTTTCCTTATCTTGTATCCGTCTCGTTCATCTAGAACTTCATACCCCTTTTCGGAAATCATGCCCCTCAGTTCATCTGCCTTCTTCCAGTCCTTGTTTCTTCGAGCCTGGTCCCTCTGATTTGCAAGCTCTTCTACTTCTTCGGGAATTACTTCAGTTTCGATTTCGGAAAGACCTAGCGCAAGGACTCTGTCGAATTCGCCGATCAAAGAGAGTTTTTCGCCAGGGCGGAGATCGTCGCTGTCAACAACCTTCCACAACACAGCGAGTGCCCTAGGTGTATTCAGATCGTCGTTTATTGCTTCATGAAATTCGTTCAAAAGCACTGAATTGGGTTCACTAAAAGGTGCTTCTGATTCTTTCAATTCTCCTATCCTAGTGACAAGCTTCTTCATGGCGCTTTTCGCTCCATCAAGAGCCTCAAGCGTGAAAGCCAACTGCTTCTTGTAGTGAGCTCCCAGAAGGTAGTATCGATACTCTGCAGGATGGTAACCCTTGTCGATCAGCGTCTGCAAAGTAATGAAGTTACCCAAGGACTTAGACATCTTCTCTCCCTCACCAATAACAAGGAATTCCGAATGGAGCCAGTAATTAACCCATTCATGACCGAAAGCGGCCTCGCTCTGGGCAATCTCGTTTGTGTGATGAATTGGAATATGATCTATCCCACCCGTGTGGATATCGAACCTTTCACCAAGGTACTTTGAAGACATCGCAGAACACTCGATATGCCAACCTGGGAAACCTTTACCCCACGGAGAGTCCCACTGCATTGCGTGGCTATCGTACTTGTATCTAGTAAACCACAGGACGAAATCAAAGGGGTTCCTCTTATAGGGATCGCTTTCCACTCTTGAACGCATCTTGTCCTCATCAAGCTTAAGCCTTGCCAGCTTGCCATAGTCCGACAGTTTCGAAGTATCGAAATATACGTTCCCACCAGCAATATATGTGTATCCGTTGGATTCTATCTTGAGTATCATGTCTATCATATCGTCTACGTGCTCGGTTGCTCTGCAGGTAACAGTTGGGAAGATGATCCGCAGTCTCTCGAGATCATTGAAGAAAGCCTTGGTATAGAAGTCAACTATCTCCCATACGGTTTTCCCCTCGCGCCTTGCACCAGCTTCCATCTTGTCCTCGCCTTCATCCTCATCTCCGGTCAAATGGCCCACATCAGTAATATTCATGACATGATTGACCTTGTACCCATTGAAGAGAAACATTCTCTTGAGGGTGTCGGCAAAGACGTACGCCCTCAGGTTGCCAATGTGAGCGAAGTTATAAACTGTGAGTCCACAAGTATATAACCCCACCTCGCATTCTCTTAGTGGCTTGAAGACTTCCTTTCTTCGGGACATTGTGTTCGTAAGTCTAATTTCCATCCTCTGCCTTCCCTCCTTCCCGAAAACTGAGCTATATGTTCATTATAAGATCGTTTCTGGTTTTCATCTCTTCGGTTTTCGGCCCATATGAGATGTAGTCTATCTCGACACCGGTTTCTCTTTCGATAAAAGTCATATACTTCAGGAAGTTTATGTGATCAGTAACGGGCCATCCACTAACAGTTTCGTAAATTGGTTTTGCTCTGAAAAAGTCATATGAAGTGGAAGGCAATTCCTTTACGACTCCATCGACATCATACGCCACACAAACTTTCACTTCATCCAGTCCGTTCAGTACGTCTCCTTTCGTAATAACGAAGCCCGTCAGACCAGACCTGATTTTTGCATATCTCAGAGCTGGAAGATCCAGCCAACCTATCCTTCGTGCTCTACCCGTTGTTGCACCGAATTCCTTTCCTCTTTCCCGAAGAAGCCCACCCACCTCTGTGGACTCTTCTGTTGGAAAGGGGCCGGCTCCTACTCGAGTTGTGTAGGCTTTGAGAACCCCGTAGACACTGTCCAGTTCAAAAGTAGAGAAACCTACCGAGGATACTCCATGAGCCATACACGCCCCCGATGTCACAAAGGGATACGTTCCAAAATCCAGGTCTAGAAGAACACCCTGAGCTCCTTCAAACAAGACGGAAGTACTCCTGAAAACTCTATACATGTCTACCGCACTCGTGAAATTGACGCTGAGCCTTTCAAGTTCAGCTTTAAGACCTTGCAAGTAGACCAACATTTCCTCTATAGAGACGGCGAAATCCCTGTTATACTTGCTTTTCTTCATATGATATATCGCTTCGAGTCTTTCTCTCAAGAGTACCTCGTCAAAGAGAACGAAGAGCTTCAGCCCCTCTCTCGATGCCTTGTCGGTATAAGCAGGTCCTATACCTCTTCCCGTTGTGCCGATCGGTACCTTGCGCATCTCCTCAAGCAACAGGTCTTCCTCTTTGTGCCAAGGAAGAACGATGAAGGCTTCGGGATCAAGATAGAACCTACTGGAGATGCCTGGGAAATCTCTTTCCAGAATTTTCAGTTCCTCAATCAGCTGCCCAACATCTATTACCATTCCTGCACCAAGAAAGCCCTTTGAATCAATCACGGGATTTATTGAGGGCAAAAGATGGTTCACATACTTTTTATCTCCAACATAAATGGTATGACCGGCATTTGCGCCACCGGAAAACCTTACTATCCACTCAAAATCCCTGGAAAAGTAATTGACAACCTTTCCTTTTCCTTCATCGCCCCACTGGGCTCCAACAACGGCCAGTTTTTTCACTCGGTCAACCTCCATTAAGAACTCTTTTAAATACGAAATCAACGTTTCTCAAAAAATACTCAGGACTGAAGAGTCTACTGATCTCTTCTGAATCCATAAGCCCTGCGATTACTTGATTAGTTAGAACCAACTGTTTGAAATCAAGACTTCCATTCCAGCAATCCATTGACAACTCCTGAACCAACCGGTAAGCTTCTTCTCTCGACATACCTCTTTCAATCAGGGCCAACATAATTCTCTGGGAGAAAACAAGATTTCTGGAGGCTTTGAAGTTTTCTCTCATTCTTTCGGGATAGATGACAAGATTGCTCACCAGATAAACAGACTTCTCAGACATATAGTACAGAAGCATTGTCGCATCCGGCAGGACTACTCTCTCGACACTGGAATGGGAGATGTCCCTTTCATGCCAGAGGGCGATATCTTCTAATGAAGCACCTGCGTAACTCCTTATCAAACGTGCCATGCCGGTGAGTCTTTCACATATGATTGGATTCTTTTTGTGAGGCATAGCGGAAGAACCCCTCTGACCTTTCTTAAATGGCTCTTGAACTTCCAAGACCTCCGTTCTCTGGAGATGCCTAAACTCGACAGCCATTCTCTCTATTGAAGACGCCGCAATTGCCAGCGCCGAAAGAAACTCGGCGTGAATGTCCCTCGGGATAATCTGGGAGGAAACAGCGGTCGGCCTCAGGCCAAGCTCGCCCAGAGCCATACTCTCGATCTCCGGCAAGATATTGGCGTAGTTTCCGACGGCTCCACTCAGCTTCCCAACTGAACAACCATCTATAGCTCTGTTCAGGCGAAGGATTGCCCTCTCAATTTCAACAAAGAACGATAGAAACTTCAACCCAAACGAAGTGGGTTCAGCATGTATGCCGTGAGTCCTACCCATACATACTACATCTCTATAGGCAATTGCTTTTTCTTTCAGTGCTCTCGAGAGCTGTTCCAGAGAGCTGACAATAAAACGTCCGGACTTTCTAACGGCCAGTGAAAGAGCGGTGTCCACGACATCGGATGATGTCAATCCAAGATGGAAGAAACGAGCTTCATCCCCCATTCCCTGTGTCACGAACTTTATGAAAGCAATGACATCGTGATCTACTTGTTTCTCAATTTCGGAAATCGCTTCCAAATCGATTCTTGCAGCGGACTTTATCTTTTCAAGTGTCCCTTGAGGTATTCGCCCTGTCTTTTCATAGGCATTGACGACGGCAAGTTCCACTTCGAGCCATCTTTCATACTGGGCTTCCAGTTCCCACAGTTCTTTCAGGGGGGAAAGCGCGTATCTCTCTATCATAATCCACCTCCCATCCAACAGATAATAGTTTACATCAAAGCAATTGCCATTGTTTTTCATAAGTGTCATTCTATGAAAAAGGTTATGATCAAATCGAAGCTGATATGAAGAAAATCGAGAAACATCTTTGTCCAGCCTCTGCCAGTATTTGGAACAGCAGACTGGTCATCATGTCAGAAGAATCAGTTCAGAATTAGATAGGACTTTCAGGGTTTCTCTTCGGTGCCTTCTTTGAGAATCAATAAATCAGCCTAACGGTCCATTCAAATACGGCGCTGATTACTTCCCCCTTCGAGATTACGAAGTCAATTATCTGGTCTGCTGTCTTTGGTAGTCTGAGAAAGTAATTACCAACTCCACTCTGCTCGTATATAGCAATTACACCTCTTGCCTCTCCTCCGATAGCCACTCTTGCAGATGAAAAGCCTCCTATCGAATAGTTCATGGCAATAGCTGCTCCCCCCACTGCGAAATCATAAGAAACCGCAAGGCCCCCGCCTGCCAGATACATAGCAATTGCCAATCCGCCAAATGCAGAGAAGAGACTGGCAGACAATCCACCAAGAGAAAGTAGAAGAGAAAGCGCCACTCCTCCAAAGCTGAATACTCCAATTGAAACTCCGCCAATGGCCAACAATCCGATTGCCACATTCCCGATTGCAATAATCCCTTTTGCGACTCCAAACGGGAGCGTGTTAATGTGTATGATTGGCAGACCGGCAACGGTCATCTTTGAAATAAACTCATAACCGGCGTAGCCTTTGAGACCGTAAGCGCGAGAAACCCTCATGCGAACCTTGGGATAAGTCGACTTCCTTTCTTCAATGAATTCTCTGGCATACGCAGCGGGATCTCCCAGCACTTCAAAAGGGTTCCCTTTACCACTGTCGAAGACCTTGTTCTGGATATCGTAGTTCATCTCTCTTCCAATTCTCTCTTTCATCTCTCTGTCTACACTAATAGTGCTCAATGCGATTCGTAGATACTGAGAGATTCTCTTCTCGCTAATCATCTCTTCCCCCGTTTTCAGGCCCGACAAGATGGAGAGCTTCTGGATCAGTCATACGCCTTCATTATCTCTCTATCCTCTTTCATCAGGTGTTCTGCTTTGGAATACATATTTGACTTTTCCCAGAATGAAAGCTTCTCGTGGGCGGTGAGATACTTCATTGGGATGGGATGAGTCCCGATCACGACAGGAATCTCATAATAGCTCTCGATGAACTCCTTAAATTGACCGAGTCGCGGACAAGGGGGATAGCCCACCACCATTCCCGTTGCAAGATGAATAACCTCGGCTCCGTTCTTCATCATTTCTTGAGGCACGTATTCTACGTTGCCCCCCGGACAGCCTCCGCAATAAGAATAACCGACAAGAACCAATTCTTCTTCGTCAGGATAAATGGAAAAACCACCCACATGTTCTCTCATTGCCCTGAGACATTTTCCTCCCCCACAACTCTGATAGCGACCACAGATAATTATTCCAATTTTCTTCACAAAAACACCCCTCTCTAATGTGAAATACTTATCATCATCATTATAGCAATTCATAATGCTTATACTAATTCGATCATTACTATTGCCTATCGCCAGAAATAGCTGTATAATTCAACGGTTCATTTTTTTGGAGGTCGATATGAAGGATTTCACAAAGCGAATGCTTTCCATTGCGATACCTATAACACTTCAAAATCTCATATCTACCGGCCTCAATCTTGTTGACAATCTTATGATTGGTCAATTAGGTACAACCGCAATAGCTTCCGTGGGTCTGGTGAATCAGGTGGTCTTTATCCTCAATATTCTCACCTTCGGGGTGTCTAGCGGAGCCGGAATATTCGTTTCGCAGTACTGGGGTAAAAAAGACGAAAAGAACATCGAGAAGACGCTTGGGCATATTCTTTACATAACCATGGGAGCCGCCATCGTATTCTTTGTACTGCTATTCTTTTTGCCCGAAAGAGTATTGATGATCTTCACTACCGATACTGAAGTAATAAGAACCGGCGCGACATATGCAAGGCCTGTAGCCTTTTCAACATTTTTGACATCGTTTTCCTTTATTATCGCAATGGCTTTGAGAACAGTGGAAAAGGCCAGAATCCCCATGTATGTGAGTCTTGTCGCTCTGTCGATCAATACAGTGGTGAACTACGTGCTGATTTTTGGTTTTGGGCCGATTCAACCTCTAGGTGTTTATGGAGCATCACTTGCAACTCTCCTGTCAAGATTTGTGGAGTTCGTGATTTTTGTTAATATTGTCTTGCGAAGGAAAACCCCTGTAAGGCTTTCAAAGTTCGCCTTAAAGTTCGAAGCGCCGTTTTTCAAAAGGCTTATGAAATACGCTACTCCGGTTATAGTAAATGAGTTTTTGTGGAGCTTGGGTATTACAATGTACTCGCTCGTTATGGCAAGAATGGGTACTGAGTTTATAGCTGCCAGGAATATCTCCAGCACCATCGAAAACTTCGGGTTCGTCATTTTTGGTGGATTAGCTTCAGCGACAGTTGTGATGGTAGGAGCAGAACTTGGAAGAAACAATTTCACTCAGGCAAAGTATAACGCGAAGAAGCTGCTTCAGCTCACTGTGATGACCGCAGTGGCAACCGGCCTTATCATCATTCTGCTTTCAAGGATTATTGTGAATTTTTACAATATCGATCAGGGACTTAAGAATATTGTCCTTACAATAATTATCATTGTGGGCATCTCCCAGCCAATCAAAATGTTTAATGCAGTGAACATCGTCGGAGTTCTCCGAAGCGGAGGAGACACCCGAGCAGCTATGCTCATCGAGATTACATCGCTTTGGGGAGTGGGAATTCCTCTTGTGGCCGTCACCGGACTGGTATTGAAATGGCCACTCACTCTCGTCTACATCGCTATGATGGTTGAAGAGCTCTTCAAGGCAATTCTGGGAGTCAGAAGGACTTTGACCTGGAAATGGCTGAAAAACGTTGTTGATTAGTATCATCTGGAATCAAAAAAAGGCCGAAAAACAGTCTCTTCGGCCCTTGATAGACTTGTCACGCAATTTGCTTCTTGCTCAGGTTTCCAAGAACCTAAGGAAGAGCTGAGCGTAAATTCTTGCCACGAGAAGAACATCTTCAATCGATATCCTTTCATTTGGCTGATGGGCAAATTCAACATTTCCGGGCAGCAAAGCTCCGAAAGCCACGGCATTTGGTACTGCTCGGGCGTATGTTCCTCCACCAATAGCTATCGGTTCTTCATCGTGTCCCGTCACTTCCTTATACACTTCTCTGCACATCTTTACCAATTCTGAATCGGGAGATACATAAAGCGGCTTCTGGTGATGGTAGGTTTCGACCCGGAATCCATTGAAAGCCTCTTCAATCTGCGATCTTATCATTGCTTCATTGAAGAAAACGGGGTATCTGATGTTAATTACCAGCTTCAGGACTCCGGCTTGAAGCCTGAGAGTTCCGATATTGAGAGTCAATTCACCGGACATCGAATCCCTTCCGGAAATTCCTAACGATTCACCATAGAATTCGTAACCAATCTTGTTTTGTATTGTACTTAAGAGCCTCTTCATTTCAGAATCTTCCAGAGGAAGCTCCGAGAGAAGATCTACTAGAGCTGCCATTGCGCTCTGCCCTTTGTATGGGGTGGAACCGTGGGCAGAGACTCCCGTTATCGAAATCTCAACCCTTCTATCCGACTTATTTATCTTTAGCTTAGTATCATTTTTCGGTGAGAAGGAGCTAATTTTCTCTAGAATCTCATCGTCCGTACCCTTGAGAACGACCTTTGCTGACGAAGCAACCATATTGGCTGCTTCTCCGGCAGTCAAGTTCTCGATTACCAGCCCTTTATCTCCACTGATGGCGGGTGCTGAAATTCCATAATTGACTATTCCTTTCTCCGCAAAAATCACAGGAAAATCGGCATCGGGTGTCACGGACAAATCTGGGATCTCTTCGTGCTTAACATAGTACTTCATACACTCCCAGCCAGTCTCTTCGTTTGTTCCGAAAATCAACCTAATTCTCTTGGAGGGCTTTTTTATATAGTTCTTTATTGCCTTGAGCGCATAGAGTGCTGCCATCATAGGGCCTTTGTCATCCTGAGTTCCTCTTCCCCAGATCTCTCCGTCTTTCACCATGCCACTGTAAGGTGGAACATCCCAGCCCTCTCCCTCTGGAACTACATCAAGGTGACCAAGAACACCGAAAGTCTCGCCCGATCCATAATCTACTATGCCCACATATCCATCGGCGTTTCTTGCCTCAAAACCTAACTTCTGAGCCAACTTTATAGTCTGATCAAGTGAATCCCTTACCCCTTTACCGAAAGGGCCGCCTTCCACCGGAGTATCCTGAACTGACTTGATCTTAACTGAATCGGATATTGATCTTACCAGTTCCTCCTTCAAGGAAATCACAATTTCGTCAAGTTTCCTATCCACTTTTCCTCCTCCTTACACTATTATCTCCTTTATTTCCTGTGACTCTCCTCTTCTGCAAATAAGCGTTCCCTCACTACTTGCCACTACAATGTAGTTCTCAATCCTTGAGACCGCAAGTTTCTTCTGGGTATGGTTGATTAAGAGACAATTCTTGACATCTCTTAGAGAAAACTCACCTTCTACTGCATTCCCATTCTTGTCTTTAAGCAGCAAATCATAGACCGCATCCCAAGATCCAATATCATTCCAGTAGAAATTGGCCGGAACGGTTGCAACTTTTGTCGATCTCTCCATCAAACCATAGTCTATTGAAATCTTAGGAAGCCTCTCGTAAATCTTCTCAATGTCTTCAGGCCTCTCTTCAATCTCGGAGACTGCAGAGAACAGGTCCGGGAAGTTCGTTGAAAGCTCGGAGTCGAAGATTTTCTTTCTCCACACAAACATACCCGAATTCCAAAGAAACTTGCCAGACTGAAAATACCTTTGAGCAGTTTCATAGTCAGGCTTTTCATGGAACTTCTTCACCGAATAGACTTCCTCATCACCGCCTACGACGTTTCCCCTTTCAATGTAGCCGTAACCAGTATATGGGCGAGTCGGGGTTATCCCTATAGTAACTAGCGATTCATTTGATTCCGCATACTTAATTGCCTTTCTCAAAGTCTTAAGAAAGCTCTCTTCATCTCTGATCACATGATCAGCAGGAACAATAACCATTATATCCTCAGCAGAGAATCTACTGCTACCTAAAGCAATCGCTGGAGCTGTATTTCTTCTCATAGGTTCGAATATGACGTTGTCGCTCGGGAAGAGGGGCAAGTAGTATTGCATTAGTGGAAACTGCTCCCTTGTTGTGATAATGATTATTTCATCGGTAAGCTTTTCCATTCGTTCAATAGTCTCTTCGATCATAGTTTTTTTTGAACCAAACTTCTGGAACTGCTTCGGTCTCTTTCTTACGCTTACCGGCCATAGCCTCTCCCCTATGCCGCCAGCCATAATAAGTGTCTTGACCACGCACACCTCTCCTTCCTGCAAGATCTTGTTATCTATAGCATACCAGAAAGGTAGAGCTTTACCTGGCGAAGGCGGGGAGGTAATTTTTATGAAAAATCGTGTATAACGGAATAGGAAGAGAGACATAAAAAGATGTGTTCGACTCTGTAGGATTTTAATCATCGGCTGCAACCTTTGATGAAGTTGCAATTTAGAGGCAGAATTGTATAAAGGGGGTATTATCTTGACAAAGGCTATGATCAGAATTCGAATGAGCCTTCAAGATGCTCATTACGGAGGCAATTTGGTTGATGGTGCGAAAGTTATCCAGATGTTTGGTGATGTTGCTACTGAGTTGCTGATAAGAAATGACGGTGATGAGGGCTTATTCAAGGCCTATGATAACATCGAATTCCTTGCTCCTGTCTATGCAGGAGATTACGTTGAAGCGACAGGAGAAATAGTCTCAACCGGCAACACATCTAGGAAGATGATTTTCCAAGCCTTCAAGGTCGCTCAGACGAGGTCGGATATAGGTGATTCGGCGGCCGAAATCCTCACCGAACCGGTCCTGGTGTGCAAAGCCAGCGGAACATGCGTAGTTCCGAAGAACAGGCAGAGGAAGAACAATGAATAAACTAATAATCACGGCTGCCCTGACCGGTGCGGAAGTGATGAAAGAACAACAACCGGCTCTCCCGGTTTCTCCAGAAGAAATCGCATCTGAAGCTTATGAATGCTTCCTTTCAGGAGCAAGCATAGTCCATATTCACGCAAGAGATTCTTCTGGAAAACCAACCCAGAACCGAGAAGTGTACAGAGATATCATGGAAAGAATAAAAAGCAAATGCGACCTGATCTTTCAACCATCAACCGGCGGAGCTGTGTGGCACAAGGCAGAGGAGAGAGCTGAACCGCTCGAACTGGATCCGGAGATGGCAACTCTTTCTACCGGTACGTGCAATTTCGGGAGTGATGTCTTCTTTAACTCGGAAGAGACTATTGAATACTTCGCAGATAAGATGAAGAAGAGAAACATCAAACCCGAGATTGAAGTATTCGAAAGAGGTATGATTGAAAATGCCCTTAGATTGCGTAAAAAGGGTCTGATAGAGAGTCCGATTCACTTTGACTTTGTCCTTGGAGTCCCTGGGGCTAGCCCCGGAAACATCGAAGATTTGATCCATATGATTAACTCAATACCATCAGGAAGTACATGGACGGTAGCCGGTATCGGAAGAAATGAGCTTCCTCTTGCAACGTTCGCTATACTTCTTGGGGGACATGTAAGGGTAGGTTTTGAAGACAACATCTACTATGCAAAGGGTGAACTTGCTCTTTCAAACGCGCAGTTAGTCCAGAGAGTTGCGAGAATTGCAGGAGAGCTCGGCAGAGACGTCGCCACTCCCGCTGAAGCAAGAGCAATACTTGGGATCAGGAGGAAAGACCTATGAGAGGATGTCCTTATGGAAGCCACAGAGTAATTGAACCTATTGGGTTCCTCCCTCAAGCGGCCGCAAAAATCGATAATTCAACGGAGCTATATGACAACGAAATTCTCGTCGATGTGGAGACTTTGAACGTTGATTCTGCGAGTTTCACGCAAATAAGAGAAGCGTGTGAGGATAATGAATCGAGAATCTCACATATGATAATGGACATAGTTAAGGACAGGGGAAAGCTACAAAATCCTGTAACCGGCTCCGGAGGGATGCTCATAGGAAGGATATCTCGAATTGGAAAAGATCTTTCTGAAAGAGATTTGAAAGTTAGCGATAGGATAGCTTCACTTGTTTCGCTTTCTCTGACACCCCTTAGAATCGAGAGAATTCTTAATGTCCATCTTGAAAAGGATCAGGTAGACATTGTGGGAAATGCAGTCTTGTTTGAAAGTGGCATTTACTCAAAGCTACCTTCCGACATCCCAGCAAAGATGGCCCTTGCGGTTTTGGATGTTGCCGGGGCACCAGCACAGGTCGACAAGCTTGTTGAGAACGGTATGAATGTAGCTATACTGGGAGGCGGCGGCAAATCCGGCGTTCTGTGCTGCTATCAGGCAATGAAGAAATGTGGTGACTCGGGAAAAGTGATTGTAGTAGAATATTCAGAAGAGAATGCCGAGAGGATCCGCGAGTATAAACTGGCTCATGAAGTAGTGATTGCCGATGCAACTAAACCGCTTGACGTGTTTGAGAAAATCAAAAGAATTACAGATGAAAACCTCTGCGATGTGGTTATCAACAACGTTAATGTTCCTGGGACAGAAATGGGATCGATTCTCGCGGTAAAGAACGGAGGTATTGTCTACTTCTTTAGCATGGCGACTTCTTTCACAAGAGCAGCTCTTGGTGCCGAAGGTGTGGGAAAGGATATTACAATGATTATTGGAAATGGCTACACGAAAGGTCACGCCAAGCTTGCACTAGATATTTTGAGAGAATCAAGAGAGATTAGAAGGCTTTTTGAGAAGCTATACATTTGAGGTGAAGCAATGCGAGATTACAGGGAAATTTCAATGTGGAAAGACGTCACTTCTGCTCAGTGGAGTGATTGGCGCTGGCAGGTAGCCAACAGGATCAAGACTGTTGAAGCTCTCAGACAGATAATTGGAATCACCGAAGAAGAAGCACTCGGAATTGCCGAATGTCTTAGAACGCTTCGAATGTCAATTACGCCCTACTATGCAACTCTCATGGATCCAATCAATCAGAGATGCCCAATTAGAAGGCAGGCAGTTCCTACGGACAAGGAACTAAGAATCGACAGATGGGATATGATTGACCCACTTCATGAAGATGAAGACTCTCCGGTTTCCGGGCTTACTCACAGATATCCCGATAGGGTCCTCTTTCTAATCACAGACCAGTGTTCGATGTACTGCAGGCATTGTACACGACGAAGATTTGCTGGACAGCTCGACAGACCTAGAACCAGACAGGAAATCGATGCGGCAATTGAGTACATCAGGGAGACTCCTGAGGTTAGAGATGTGTTGCTTTCTGGAGGGGATGCTTTACTTGTGGGGGACGATTATCTTGAGTATATTCTAAGTGAACTGAGAGAAATTCCCCACGTCGATATCATAAGAATTGGTACAAGGACGCCTGTCGTACTTCCTCAGAGAGTGACTCCCGAACTCGTAGAGATGCTGAGAAAATACCACCCGATTTGGATTAACACCCATTTCAACCATCCACTAGAAATCACTCCCGATTCTACTAGAGCATGCGAAATGCTAGCAGATGCAGGAATACCGTTGGGAAATCAATCTGTTCTCCTTCGAGGAGTGAATGATTCACCCTACATAATAATGGAGCTCGTACACCAGCTTGTCAAAATACGAGTTAGACCTTATTACATATATCAGTGCGATCTTTCTCAAGGAATTGGCCATTTCAGAACTTCCATAAGGAAAGGAATAGGAATCATGGAGTCTTTGATTGGAAATACTTCGGGACTATGCGTTCCAACATTCGTGGTCGATGCCCCCGGAGGAGGCGGTAAGATTAGAGTGATGCCCCAATACAACATCTCCGAGTCAGATAGAGTGGTCGTTCTAAGAAATTATGAAGGTGTAATCACCACATATCATGAGCCGGAGGATACTTCCAGTGACGTTGATGACAGGCTCTACAGGGAGAAGTATGAGTTCACCGGCGTCTCTGATCTTCTTTACGGAAATTCGATGAGTTTCGAGCCTACGACACTCCAGAGAAGAGACAGAATAAGAAAGTGGAAGGAGAAGAAGGTGAACAAATGAGATTCGAAGATTTCTTTGTAGGTCAGTGCTTCTCTACCAACAGAAGAATCACTTCAGCCATGGTGGACTCCTTTGCAGAGTTGACTGGAGACAGGAACCCTGTTCACACAGACGATGAGTTTGCAAGAAAATCGCGGTTTGGGAGAAGAATTGCTCACGGTATGCTCTCGGTAGGGATCATTTCGGCCATTCTCGGAAACGAATTCCCAGGACCTGGTTCCATCTACATGAAACAGGAAGTGAAGTTTCTTAAACCCATTTTCCTGGAAGAGGAAGTGAAGATAAGTATAGAGATCCTGGAGAAAATCTCTGAGAAGAAGAGATTGGTAGTAAAGACAACGGTCGAGAAAAGAGACGGAGAGAAGGCCGTTGACGGTGAAGCCCTTCTGCTTTTCACGGGAGAATGAAGAGCCCGACCAGCATTTCACTGTTAACCGAGAAACTGAGAGTGGTGTCGATAATTGGCCTCGAGAAAAACACAGGCAAGACAGTGGTGCTGAACAAGCTGTTGAAGGAATTCGGAGAAAAGGGGATTACTGTAGGACTTACATCGACCGGACTCGAAGGTGAAAGAAGAGACCAGATATACCTTAATGAAAAACCCGAGATAAGTCTAAAAAGAGGAACGTATTTTGCAACATCTGAGAAAGACTTCCGGAATAGACAGTTTTCAGCTACTGTAATTGATCTAAAGGATTACAGATCCCCTCTTGGAAAAACCGTCTTTGCAAGAGCCGAGACCGATGGGAAAGTCATTTTATCGGGACCATCGATTTTGCAGTACCTTCTTGAAGCTGTAAGTATCATGAAATCATATGGCTGCGAAAGAATTCTGATAGATGGTTCGACGTCACGAATGAGTCCAGGAACTCCTCTTGTTTCCGATGGAATAATCCTTGCCACAGGAGCGGCACTTTCAATGAATATGGAGGAACTGTGCCGAAAGACTTTCTTTGCCGTAAAGTTGATCTCGCTAAAGGCAACTGAACCGAAGTTACTGAGTCGCATGCTCTCACTCAAGGATGGAGTGTGGATAGAGAATGGCGGGAGATTCGAAAAAATATCTTCCTCTGCATTAACCACATCGTACCCAAGAGCGAGAATAGCGGGGAAAACGATCTTCATCGATGGATCGCTGACATCTTCCGTTCTTCTCTCTCTATCAGAGAGAGGAACGAGAGTGGTGGTGAAGGATTTTTCGAGGATCTTTGTCGACGAAAGGAGCCTAATGAATTACGAAAGAGCCGGTGGCCGACTGGAAGTTCTCCATCCGGCAAATCTTATTGCCGTAACTGTGAATCCGTTTTCTCCAACAGGATTCAAGATTCATTCAAGAGAACTTATAAGAGCACTCGAAAAGAAGATCGATGTGCCCATTGTCGATGTTATGGAGGAGATTCCAAAGTGAAATATCTAGATTGTGGATTTGAATACATAGTTTCGCTCATAGACCCTCTCACTCCCATGGGTAGAGAGCAGCTACGCAATCTCAACTTCATGACGAGTGCAAACGAGATAATTGAATCTCACCAAAGACAGCTTGATATGGCTGAGAAGGAAGGAAAGGTTGCTTCTTTTAAGCTAATTCTTTCAAAAATCAGAGATATCAGGGGTACGCTTTCGAACCTCTCTTCGGCAAATGTCCTAGATGATATTGAACTGTTCGAAGTAAAAAGCTTCACTTATTGGTGCGGAAAGCTTAGGGAGAAACTGGGGAGATGCGCTTCTTGGATGGAACTTCCTGATCTTTCTGTTGTGTTTTCGATTCTAGATCCAGACAATTCAGGAACCGAAAGCTTCCATATCTCCGACAACTGCGACGATTCTCTAAGCGTAATCAGAAAGGAGATCCACAGACTTCAGCGAATCGAAGTTGAAGATAAGGAATCGGAACTCAACCAGCTTCTACAGGAAAACTTCGAGATCGAGAACAGAGTGAGAGCCAGACTTTCTAAGAGACTTCTCGAAAACTGCGAAGCACTTGATGCAGCGATTAAGGTTATTGGAAATATAGATTTCACAATCGCTCTCACCGAACTCAATCGGAAACTTGGCTTGGAGAAGCCAGATATAAGCTCAGGGGAGTATGAGTTTCGAGATCTTGTGAACCCAGAAATATCTAGAAACCTTAACCTGAGAGGCAGAGAATTCCAGCCCTTTTCCGCAAAACTGGGAAGGAAAGTAGTGATTATTGGCGGAAATATGACCGGAAAATCCGTTCTTCTCAGGACAGTCGCACTCCTTCAAACAATGTTCCAGCACGGCCTTTTTGTTCCAGCAAGAAATGCGCTCATTCCTGTTTATGATACGGTCATTTATTTCAGTGGAGACAAACAGTCTTTTGTAGACGGGCTTTCTTCGTTCGCAGGGGAAATCGAACACCTTAAAATGGCAATCGAAATTGTCGATTCAGACACTAGCGGCCTGTTTCTTTTTGACGAAATAGGAAGAAGCACAAATCCAGTTGAAGGACCTGCATTTCTCATGGCCTCTGCAGAATACCTTCACCGAAACGAAAAATGTCGATCCGTTTTCACATCTCACTATGAAGAGGCGCTTGGCATTGAAGGTGCACAGATGTTCATAATTAAAGGTGTAGATCACGAGAAGGTAATCAAAGAAAAGGGCAGGGATGTCTCTTATTACGTGGATCACTCACTTGTAGAAATGGGAAGTACCGAGTCCTTTCCAAAAGAGGCAATAACAATCGCCCGTCTAATGGGACTTGACAGAGAGTTTATCCAGCTTATCAAAAGAAAGATGGAGGGAGGTTGTGAATGAAAGGGAAATTGAATCTTGACGAGAGAAAAGTTGCAGAGGCAAGGGATTACGCCGAAACAATTTCCGACGGCATACATGATTTCGTTATTCAACACACAACGGTAAGTGTCGAGAGAGCAGTCTGCCGGCTGCTTGGTATAGATGGGGTCGACGATTACGGAATCCCGATGCCGAATATTGTCGTAGATCACCTCAAGTCGGCGAATCTAATAGAAGAAGGTGCCGCATACGTTGTTGGCAATGCCCTGCTGGTAACCGGCCTTACACCTCAGAGGATTGCTGAGGAAATTTCTCGAGGAAGAATGGATCTAAGAAGCATTGATTATAAGCCTCACAATGAGGTTTTCGACGGTATCGATGAATTGGTGAGTAAGACTGTTGAGAAAATTCGGTCAAATCGCGATAAGCGCGTGTCTTTGATTCGAGAAATTGGTGAAGGAAGAAAACCGTATCTCTACGTCATTGTAGCTACGGGAAACATATATGAAGATGTGGTACAAGCAAAGGCAGCTGCAAAACAAGGAGCAGACATAGTGGCAGTAATCAGATCGACTGGTCAGAGTCTACTCGATTATGTTCCGTATGGACCAACAACAGAAGGTTTTGGGGGTACATACGCTACCCAAGAAAATTTCAGAATAATGCGGTCTGCGCTTGATGAAGTTGGAGAAGAGGTAGGAAGATATATTAGGCTCTGCAACTATTGCTCTGGACTTTGTATGCCGGAAATTGCGGCAATGGGAGCTGTCGAAAGACTTGATGTCATGCTGAACGATGCCCTCTACGGCATCCTGTTCAGAGACATAAACATGAAAAGGACCATAATCGACCAATACTTTTCAAGGGTCATTAATGGATTCGCCGGAGTAATAATCAATACCGGTGAAGACAACTACCTGACTACTGCCGATGCATATGAAGAAGCCCACACTGTACTGGCTTCCCAGTTCATAAACGAAAGGCTGGCGCTGATGGCCGGTATCCCTGAAGAGCAAATGGGACTTGGGCACGCCTTCGAGATGGATCCATCAATAGAAAACGGCTTCCTATATGAGCTCGCTCAAGCGCAGATGAGCCGGGAGATATTTCCAAAAGCCCCGTTGAAATACATGCCACCAACGAAGTTCATGACAGGAAACATTTTCAGAGGTTACGCTCAAGATACTCTTTTCAATGTGATTTCCATCATGACTAATCAAGGCATTCAACTGCTGGGAATGCTTACCGAAGCGATTCACACTCCTTTCATGAGTGACAGGTATCTTGCGATTGAGAATGCACGCTACATTTTCAACAATTTACGTGATCTTGGTGATGAGATAGCATTCAAAGAAGATGGCATTATCCAGGCAAGAGCCTCCACCGTGCTAAAGGAAGCTTTGGTCCTGCTAAAAGAAATCGTTTCCGTAGGTCTCTTCGAAGCGCTGGAAAAAGGTATATTCGCAAATGTTAGAAGATCGCAGCATGGTGGAAAAGGATTGGACGGAGTCGTCGAAAAGGGTTCCATGTACAGAAACCCATTTATCGAGAAGATGCTTGGAGGAAGACAAAATGGATGAATTCTCAGCAAATAAAGAGGAGAGAGTCTCAAAAATCGACCTGAGTAGAATAACTCCATATGGGGATACAATGAACGACGGCAAAGTTCAGCTGAGTTTTACCCTTCCTGCTCCATTTGGTCCCGAAGCAGATGAGGCGGCGAAATTGCTGATGAGAAAGATGGGGTTGAAGAACCCCCAGATTGTTTTTTCAAAGGAGATGACGTCTGACTTCACTTTCTTCGTCGCCTATGGTGAGTCCTCCTATACTTTAGACTACACATCTATCCGGGTCCCCAAGATTGCTTTAGAAAAAATGTCTATGGAAGAGATCGACAAATTCATCGAAGAGCGAATAAGGAGAAAGATAGTTGTAGTAGGAGCTAGCACCGGAACTGACGCTCACACGGTAGGTATCGACGCGATAATGAACATGAAAGGTTTTGCAGGTCACTACGGACTGGAAAGATACAAGAATATTTATGCCCATAATCTCGGTAGTCAGGTTCAGAATGAGGAGCTAGTGGCAAAGGCAATTGAACTTAGTGCAGACGCAATTCTAATATCGCAGACAGTTACAGCAAAGAATGTTCATCTCAAGAATATGACTTCGCTGGTTGAGCTTCTTGAAGCCGAAAACCTTAGAAAGAGAGTCATTCTTGTAGCCGGTGGAGCAAGAATAACTCATGAACTGGCAAAAGAACTGGGATACGATGCCGGGTTCGGTCCCGGAACTTTCGCAGAAGACGTCGCTTCCTTTATAGTTCACAGACTTGAGTCAATGACCTGAAAACTTGTGATAAAATCTACCATCGAAGCATGGGCGGAGGTAAACGGATTTGAAAACCCTCGTAGTAGTTAATCCAAACGCTAGCCATGGTGAAGCTGGCAGAGATTTTGAGAACAGCATCTCCACATTGATTCGTGATGAAATCGGTGACTACGACCTCCACGTGACAACTTGTCCAGGAGATGCTATGGACTACGTTTCACACAACTCTGACTACGAAAGAATAATTAGTGTAGGAGGAGACGGAACTCTAAACGAGGTAGTGAACGGAATGACAATCGGCAAATCTCGGGCTTCAGTGGGAATCATCGCCACCGGTTCGGGCAATGACTTTGCAAGAGCTATCGATCTCAAACATGACTACAAGGAAATGGTCAAGATTGCTTCTGGAAAGAAAACACGCGAAATAGACTTACTGAAGGTTTTCTATAGAGATTTCACCGGCAACAAGTCCCTCAGGTATGCAGTAAATGTCATTGGAGCGGGATTCGATGCCGCAATAACAGACAGAATGAACAAATCAAGATTCAAGACGAGCGGAAAGATGGCTTATCTGCTCTCCTTCCTGATAGAGTACGTAACCTCAAAGACCTATCCTTTGAGTTTCGTTGTTGAAGGGGAAGAAGTCTCCGGCAGTTTCTTCTTTCTTACAATGGCCAATGGGAACTACTTTGGCGGAGGAATGAGAATAGCGCCCAAAGCTGTTGTGGATGATGGACTCGTTGATGTCGTGGGCGTGTCAAAGATGTCTAAAATTCGTTTGCTTTATCACTTTCCAAAGATCTACCGCGGTGAACATTTAGCCGTTGACACCGTTAGCTATCGGACCGCCAAGAACATCTCCGTGAAGAGTGACAGAGATGTCATTATTCAGATGGACGGAGAAGTTGTCGGCGGTCTTCCCATGGAAGTCTCCGTTTGCGATAAAGCTCTGAAGATCGCCTCAGTCTGAAACCTTCAGGTTCATGATTGCACTTTCAAATGAAAGATAAGAGCTGAAGTCAAAGGACTTGCCCTCAAATACATACTCCCCATTGCCTGTATAAGGCAGGTCCGTTTTGACATTCTTGATCGCGGCGTTTGCTCTTAGAATTGATCTGATAGTATCAGGAACATAAATCTCAGAATTGATTATCGCCGCATTGACCTTTATGTCTGTGGGTCCAACTTCAGACATATTGAGTTCTGCCTTGATAATTGCTCCGTTAAGTCTTAGTTCATCTACTTTCAGTTCTTCTAAATTGAACCTGCTGTTAATGACCGCGCTGTCAAATTTTAGGACATAGTTATAATTGGGGTTCAACTTCATCACAACAGTACTTGTTCCTAACCACGAAACGTTCGAATCTGGCCTAATAACAAACTTCTGAGATAGCTGAGTTTTGTCTTCTTCGATCCTGAGATTCGAACCACGGACAGTGTAATCGATGACGGCAGCCGTTGACGATGCCGCTTCTTCTAAGGCCTCTACGGTGATATTAGCCATCGCTAGGTTTAACTGAATCTCAATGCTCCTGGATGATTCCAAAGCCTCAAGGGTTACAGTGTCTTTCACCGCTCTCTCGCCAGACAAAAAAGGAGACGGCCAGAAGAAGATGAACAGCACAAAGATTATGATCAGCAAGGCATTCAAATATCTGATCCATCTAAGTCCCTTTATACTTGAGAGAATACTCAATCCGACAAACACTAGGATGATAGGCCAGTAATTCGCAAGGTTGACAAAAGCATTTAGAAGTGTGTCGCCGGTAAATATACCAAAAATCAGCAATACCCCAACTAATACAAAGATCAGTCCCATCGCAATTTTCATAGAATCATCTCCTGCTGATGGATTTGTAAATGACAAAACCTCCGCCTGCGATTAAGACCACTCCTATTACCAGCTTCCAGAAAACACCACTGAAAATGTTCCATGGGGTGAAGGATCCCAATAAGAGAGCTATTCCGAAGACAATGAGAATTCCTGCAATTATCAGTTTACTCTTGTCATCGGATATGCCCGTCTTCTCCCCTTCTTCAATCGGCTTCCCTTCCTCATCCATTATTACAACATTGTTTTCACTGTTTATCGGAGCTCTGGGTACAATAAACATGCCAATAATGTATATTATTAAGCCAGCTCCGCCTGCGAAAACCAGTGCTACAAACACTAACCTGACTATCACCGGATCGATTCCAAGATACTCTGCTATTCCTGCAGCCAGACCATCTATAACTTTGTCCTTTCTAGACTTGTAAAGCCTCTTTTCCAAGCTCACACAACCACCTCCCGCGATGACTTCTGTGCAATAATACTACAAAAACCTCATACATTATAATACGATCTGATCAATTTCCACAAACACAAAGCCAAATGGGATTTCCAATACTTTTCGTATGACTGCTTTTCACTTCTGCAGGGGAAATATTCAAGAACATCGAATTCTGATGATGGTACCCGAGGTTAGGGATGAACAGCCTCTTCATCGAATACTTGCGATTTACTTAGCAAAACGATTTTAATCACCCTCCTTCAAAGATAATTCCTTTCATTCAAAGATAACTGGGTTTTGCATCCGAGTTTATACATGATACACTCTAGTTAAACGATTAACTAAACGTTTAACTAGCAATCGAGTGAGGGTCGTTGAATGGCTAATATGAAAGATGTTGCCAAACATGCTGGAGTATCGGTGGCCACAGTATCAAATGTAATATCTGGGAAGAAATTCGTGAGTCCTGAACTGAAGAGCGTTGTCCTTGATTCCATAAACGCCCTTCAATACAGACCAAGTAAAATTGCTAGAAGTCTTAGAATTCGAAAGTCATTCCTGGTTGGACTTCTGGTTCCGGATATTACTAATCCGTACTTCGCCGAAATCGCAAGGGGTGTGGAAAGCGTCGCACTCGATCACGATTACCAGATGTTTCTCTGTAACAGCGATGGAAAGAGTCACAGAGAAGAAGAGACGTTGATTTCCTTCCTCGGCCACGGAGTGGATGGTGTGATCAATGTTGCACCCAGAATGGAAGAGGGGCTTCTAGCCGATCTTTCAGATGGAATGCCCATGGTGATTCTTGACAGGCATCTCACAATCGAGAATCCGCTAATTGACGTAATCTACACCAATAATTTCAAAGGTTCTGCTCAGTTAGCCAGACACTTACTAAATAAAGGGCACAAAAGATTTGCCTGCATAGCTGGACCAAGAGATGTACCCAGTGCAGTAAGAAGGCTTCAGGGATTCTGCAGCGAACTTGAGAAAGATGGAATACGCGAAGGAGATATAAGAATCTATTATGGTGGCTTCAAATATGAGGACGGATTCAAGATAATGAAGCAGCAAATATTGAAGCTTAAGAACAGACCAACTGCTGTCTTTGCCGGGAATGACATGATGGCGTGGGGGGCAATTGAGGCAGCAAAACAGCACGGGTTGAAGATTCCGAAAGACATCTCAATTGCAGGGTTTGACAATGTTCTTTACTCATCACTAGTAATCCCGGCAATGACGACTGTGAATCAGCCCAAGTATGAAGCTGGAAGGGCAGCAATGAAGTTGCTTCTTGAGAAGATCATGAAAAAGCAGAATGGGGAAAGCGTCCATACGAAAAAAATGGAGCTGGATTCACAGCTTATAGTGAGGGAATCAACTGAAATATGACTAATCAATGGAGGTGAAGGAATGAAGACAAAGGGTATTCTTCACAACGATCTTGCAAGAGAAGTGGCAAGACTTGGCCACGGAGACATGTTAGTTATAACAGACAGGGGCTTTCCGTTCCCAAGGCACGAAAACACAATTTGCATCGATGTATCGGTAGGAAGAGATCTCCCCAGGTTCGTAGATGTCGTTAAGGTCGTCCTCGAGGAACTTGAAATCGAGAAGGTAATTATCGCTGACGAAACCAAATCGGCAAGCCCGGAAATCTATTCACAACTGAAGGAAATTGTTTCGCAAGTCAAGAACAAAGGGAACGCTATAGTGGAGGAGAATATCCCTCATCCAGAATTCAAGGATCTAGTTCTAAATGGCGGTCTCCAAGGCAAAGAAGTAAAAGTATTCGTCAAGACAGGAGAGTTTACTCCATACGCAAATATCATACTGGTTTCCGGTGTAGATTTCTAGAGATCTTCTCTTCTTCATCGATCAAGGATACTGTTTTGCAGCTGCGCCGAAAGACAAAGAGGTGGTAATCGTGAAAAGAAACAAGGAAGTTCTTGAAGAAATATTCAAAATCGACAAACCCATCATTGGAATGATACACTTACGTCCCCTCCCAGGTTCTCCAAGATACGATTCTGCCAGGTTTGGAATGAAGGAGATACTTAGGATCGCCGTTGAAGAGGCAAGAACCATGGAGGATTGCGGTGTTGACGGACTCCAAATTGAGAATATCTGGGACTTCCCCTATCTTAAGGGAGAAAAGATTGGCCATGAAACCTCTGCAGCCCTGGCAGTGGCGACTCAGAAGGTTCGGGAAGCCGTCAGAATTCCAGTGGGCGTGAACTGCCATCTCAATGGAGGCAAGGTTTCGCTTGCATCGGCCGTTGCAGCAGGAGCCAGATGGATAAGAGTCTTCGAATGGGTGAATGCATATGTTTCTCACGCCGGCTTGACGGAAGGTATCGGAGCAGAACTCGCAAGATACAGAAAACTTCTAGGTGCAGAAGACGTAAAGTTCATGTGCGACGTCAATGTCAAGCATGGAAGCCATTTCATCATTTCAGACAGAAGTGTGGAGGAACAGGCCCACGATGCAGAGTCTGAAGGCGCAGAAGTATTGATAGTTACGGGATTTGAAACCGGACAAGCACCCGATGCTAAGAAAGTAAGGAGTTTCAGCGATACAGTTGGCGTTCCCGTAATAATCGGTAGCGGTTTAACGGAAGATAATGTGAGTGAGCTCCTTAGATTCTCTGATGGAGCAATTGTTGGCAGTTACTTCAAGAAGGACAACAACTGGAAGAATCCTGTTGATCCCGACAGAGTAAAGAGGTTCATGAAAAGTGTTGACTCTCTTAGAAGGGAGACTAAAGATGATTGACTTTGACTTCAACGGAGAGATTCTGTGCATGGGAAGTATGAATATGGATCTTGTTATGGTAATGGATAACCTTCCCGAGCCTGGTGAGACAGTTCTTACGGACAACTTCAGTACTTATCCAGGTGGTAAAGGCGGCAATCAGGCGGTCGCAGCTGCAATGAATGGCGCCAAAGTGCAGATGTTCACTAAACTTGGCGGTGACGGATTTAGTGAAGAGCTGAATAAATTAATGAGTGAAAAAGGAGTCGACACTTCCCGAATTCTAAGAGATCCAGAAAGAACAGCAGGAATAGCAATGATACGAGTTGACAAGAAGGGCCAGAATTCGATTTCATTTACTCCAGGCAGCAACGCATTACTCTCTCCCGATGATGTAGAGAGAAACTCGGATCTCTTCGAATCAGGAAGAATTCTCCTGCTAACTATGGAGATAGCAGAAGAGACTATCTTTAGGGCAATAGAAATGGCTCACGAGAAGGGAATGTTTACCATTGTCGATCCTGCGCCTGCCCCAAGACAGGGATTTCCCGATTCCATCGCGTCTTTGGTTAATCTCATAAAACCAAACGAAACGGAAGCGAGGATACTCACCGGCATAGAAATACATGACAAAGAGTCTGAACGGAATGCTCTTAAGAAACTTAAGTTGCTGGGTTTCAGATTACCGATAATTACTTTGGGTGAAAAGGGAATTGTTGGCCTCGACGAAGACTGCTTCATAGAGCTCGATCCCTTCAAAGTCAACTGCGTTGATACTACTGCTGCTGGAGATGTCTTCTCGGGAGCACTGGCGGCAGCTCTTTCAAAGGGTAAAAGCCTTAGACAGTCTCTAGAATGGGCAAATGCAGCTGGAGCGTTAAGTACAACAACTTCCGGCGCCCAGACTTCTATCCCTTCGTCTGAGAGCGTACGAGATTTGCTGAGAAAGCGGGTGTGAGAAGTGCCTGAGACTGTCCTGAAGCTCGAAGGAATCCACAAGTCTTTTGGAGGTATTCACGCACTAAAAGATGTAAGCTTCGAACTGGCCGAAGGTGAAGTCCACGCGCTTCTTGGGGAGAACGGTGCCGGAAAATCAACGTTAATCAAGATCCTTACAGGTGTTCACAAAATGGATTCGGGATCGATTCAAGTGAGAGGGAAAAGCGTCACGATCGAAGACCCTGTAGATGCTAGACACAAAGGAATCGGCGCAATATATCAGGAGCTTAGCCTGGTTGACTCTCTTACGGTTGCAGAAAACATTTTCCTTGGCCACGAGCCAACCACATCTTTCTTTGGCTCCATCAAAAAGAGAGAGCTTATGGATAAAGCGGCAAAGTATCTTTCCTCCTTTGCAATCGCAGTGGATCCGAGTGCTTTTGTGGGGGATTTGGGGCTTGGCCAGAAAAGGATAGTAGAAATCATCAAAGCTCTCTCTATCAATGCGAATATTCTTCTTCTAGATGAACCTACAACCGGTATGAGCAGAGCAGAAATTGACACACTCTTCAAAATCATGGATGACCTGAAGAAGAAAGAAGTAAACATGATCTACATATCCCACCACCTAGATGAGGTTTTTCGCGTTTGTGATAGGGCGACCGTATTAAGAGACGGCCAGAACGCTGGAACATTCGACATTGATTCGGTAGATCTAAAAACTCTTGTCAAATCAATGCTTGGAAGAACACTAAAAGAGGAGTTTCCCGTTCGTGAAGGAGCCCCGTCAGAAGACATGCTCCTTGAAGTGAGAGAGTTCAAGACAGAGAAGATGTTTGCACCAATCAGTTTTTCTCTGAGAAAAGGCGAGATACTGGGAATTACGGGAATAATTGGCTCTGGAAAGAGTGAGCTAGCACTTGGACTCTTCGGAGCCGACAAATCTCTGCGGGGTGATATTTCGATCGACGGCAAGGCGGTAAGTCTGAAGTCGCCTGATGATGCAAAGAAACTCGGCATTTCCTTCATCCCTGAGGATCGAAAAGGTCAGGGCCTTTTCCTAAGGCTTAATGTAGAGCACAATATCTGTGTTGCAAATATCGATCTTGCCATTAGCAAAGGGGTAATTTCCAACAAGAAGAAATCACAGCTCGCAAAGGATACATCTGAAAAGTTGAGAGTGCGACCGCTAGATATAAAGATGGCAGTTCAAAATCTTTCCGGCGGCAATCAACAGAAAGTGGTTATTGGGAAGTGGCTGTGCGGTGAACCCGATATCTTGATTCTAGATGAACCGACCCGCGGAATCGATATTGGCGCAAAGACTGAGATCTATTCTCTGATAAATTATCTTGCCGACCGCGGCACGGGAATTCTAATATTGTCTTCGGAGTTCAGGGAGATGAATGCGATCTGTGATCGAATACTTGTTATAAGAAAGGGAGACATTGTGGCAGAGTTAGTCGGTAAAGAATCTTCAACAGAGCAGTTGTTGACACTGGCACTTGGAGGTTAGGGCAGATGGAAAACACAATTGAGAAAACAGATAGATCAGCGTTTTGGACCAAATTCCTGAAGATGCTCAAAGGAGAGTTGGGACTGATTCTAATTCTTGTGATCCTTATGGTAGTCTTCTCATTGATGTCTCCCTTCTTCTTCAATTCGAGAAATCTGCTGAACGTAACCAGGCAGGTGTCGATAACTCTAATAGTCGCCATTGGAATGACCTTCGTCATTCTAACCGGAGAAATAGATCTTTCTGTAGGTTCTTCCGCGGCATTGGTAGGAGTTGCAACCGCAGCGGTTCTGACTGTTACGGGCTCAATATTTCTTGCTATCATTGCGGGATTGGCTATGGGAGTCGGTATAGGCCTTACAAATGGCGTTCTCGCCGTTTATGGAAGAGTTCAATCCTTCATAGTAACGCTTGCCATGATGGGAATTGCCAGAGGAGCCGCTTTGGTGTGGACGGGAGGGAAACCTATATCGAGATTGCCGGTTGATTTTGGAATCATGGGTGCCGGTTATCTTGGACCGGTACCGGTTTCAACGATAATTGCTGCCGGAGTCTTTGTTCTCGCATTCTTTATTCTGAACAGAACAAAACATGGAGTGTACATGAAATCAATCGGAGCTAATAAGGAGGCCGCAAGGCTTTCGGCTATTCCCGTAAAGAAATACAGAGTACTTGCCTTTGCTATCTCCGGTTTGATGAGCGCACTCGGCGGCATTCTCATAACTTCCAGATTGCTCTCGGCGCAACCAAATGCTGCAGAAGGGCTTGAGATGAATGTAATCGCTGCGGTGATACTTGGCGGAGCCTCCCTTTCAGGAGGAGTGGGAACCGTGTTGGGCACACTCCTAGGCGCCATGGTAATAGGTGTTATTGATAATGGAATGAATCTAGTTGGAGTTTCATCGTTCTTTCAGCAAATCGTTAAAGGAGTCATAATACTCGTTGCCGTACTTGCAAAACGTAGTGATTAAGATTACCTATCAAAAAGGAGGGGTAACATGAAACGAATGCTTTTAGTAGTTTTGATGGTTGGATTGCTGGCACTAACTGGCCTTGCGGCCAAGACCATTGGATTCTCAGTCTCCACGCTGGCGAATCCCTTTTTCGTAACCATGAAAGAGGGTGGAGAGGCAAAGGCAAGCGAACTTGGGTTGGAACTGATCGTTCTTGACGCACAGGACAAACCGGAGACTCAATTTGCTCAGATTCAGGATCTCATAACGAGAAGGGTTGATGTGCTTATCATTAATCCAGTTGATTCAGATGCGATAGTCTCGGCAGTTCTGGAAGCAAATGCGGCTGGAATCCCGGTAATTACAGTTACTAGACCTTCTAACGGAGGAGTTGTAGCACAGCACCTGGATATTGATAATAAAGAAGCCGGAATGCTTGCTGCAATGGCAATGGCGGAAGCACTTGATGGAAAGGGAAGAGTTGCAGTTCTTGAGGGAATTCCAGGTGCGCCCTCGGCAGTAGACAGACAAGCGGGTTTCATCGACGAGATAAAGAAGTACCCAGGTATTGAAGTCGTTGCATCACTGACAGCAAACTACTCGAGGGAAGAAGGTGCAAGAGTTAGTGACGACATTCTTCAGGGGAACCCGGTTCTGGATGGAATTTACGGCCACAATGACGAAATGGCTCTAGGTGCTGTAAGATCGGCGATTGCAGCAGGAAGGCTGAATGAAATCAAAATCGTCGGAATCGATGCAACTGACGATGCGATTGCTGCAATAAAAGCAGGCGAGATGGTTGCTACAGTCCAACAGCAGCCCTACCTACAGATGGAGATGGCAGTAATTGCCGCTCAGAGAATCATCAACGGTGCAAGTGTCGAAGCAAAGGTTATCATTCCTCTGAAACTAATAACTATTGACGTTCTTGACTAAGCTGCAATTTTTCTTGAGAGCGGCGAGATGCCGCTCTCTTTTTTTATTCTTCGGTGATTCTTCATCAACCACGATTGATAGATAATATATCAATGAAAAGTCAATTGATTATTCGCTTCTTTTGATCTTGTGCAGATGGCTTCTGCAGTAACTTAGTCTTATAAGAGAACCTTCATGAGATCTAACCAAAACGGCCCGATTCAGGATACTCCTTTTAATCTCGACTTAACATGACCGTTCGGTCATGTTAGCGAACGATGGGTCTGGCAATGTATAATATGACTGACCGGTCATATGACTATGTGGTCATTAGGAGGTGAGTAAATGCCGACAGAGACATTTTTCAATCTGCCTGACGAAAAGAAGGAAAGAATAATCGAGGCAGCCGTAGATGAATTTGCCGAGAATGGTTTTGAAAACGCCAAGGTAAATGAAATAGTAAGAAAATCCTCCATTCCTAAAGGTAGTTTTTATCAGTACTTCAGAGACAAGAGTGATATCTTCAAGCATATACTGGACATTGTCTTTGAAAAGAAGATGCAGATGATGACCGGTATAAGGGACTCTCTTGAGAAATCAAGTATTTTCGAAATTCTGAGAATTATGGTTGGAGCCGGAATCAAAATGGCCGAGGATGATCCCCGGCTTTCAAAAATCAGCGATGACTTGGTCGCAAACAAATCATTGATGAACAAAATCCTGGGAGAGTACGCTCCCTCAAGCAACGACCTGATCAGTTCTTTGATTAAACGGGGTAAAGATAGCGGTGAGATCGCTGAATGGGTCGATCCAGAAATGACTGCGAAGCTCATAACTGCTTTTATGCTCTCGCTGAGCGAAATGGTCAGATCCGACAGTGAAGGAATGATTTCAGAACGGGCAAGAGATAAGTATCTTTCACTTATCAAGTTGCTTGAATACGGTATGAAAAGGAGAGTAGATTATGATTGAAGTAAATAACCTATATTACTCGTACAGTAATAATACGGAATATGCGGTGAAGGGCATTTCATTCGAAGTAAAAGAAGGTGAAGTTTTCGGCTTCTTGGGTCCTAACGGGGCAGGAAAATCGACAACCCAAAAGATATTGACCGGCCTGCTGCCACTCCAGAAGGGCTCTGCAAGGGTCATGGATGTAGATGTTTCAAAACTCACCTCAGAATTCTATAACAGGGTCGGCGTATCTTTCGAAAATCCGAATCTTTATCTCAAGCTTACGGGTCTCGAAAACCTTGAATACTTCGCTAGCCTTTACGATGTACCCACGGCAGATCCAATGAATTTACTGGAAATGGTCGGTCTCAAAGAAGCTGCCAAAAAGAAGGCGGGGGAGTACTCGAAGGGAATGCAGCAAAGACTTGTCTTTGCCCGTTCTCTCATTAACAGTCCGAAGATCTGGTTCCTTGACGAGCCCGTATCGGGGCTCGATCCCTCGACTTCCGCATCAATAAGGAAGGTAATCAAAGAAAAAAACAGTGAAGGCACGACGATTTTCCTGACGACGCATAACATGCATGTAGCAGATGAACTGTGTGATAGAGTGGCATTTATCGTTTCTGGAGAGATCTCCCTCATTGACTCTCCAAGGAACCTGAAACTGAAGTACGGGAAACGTTTGGTAGAGGTCGAGTACAAAGCAAATGGTTCACTCAGAAAGGAAAAGATCTCGCTGACCCAACCGGCCGACAGAGAAAGGCTGAATTCTCTGCTCAACTCTGAGGTAATCGAGACGATTCACTCTAAGGAGGCCACTCTCGAAGAGATATTTATAAAGGCTACGGGAGAGGAGTTGAAGTAATGAGACTCTTCACAAACATTTTGAAGGAAGTCAAACTTGGATGGAGAAGTCACTTCTTCTTGTTGACTGTGGGACTGGCGATGGCTTATTTCCTCTTGATGACCTTCTTGCTCCCCGAGGATCTCTCAACTAACATCGAGCTGGTCTTGCTAACTGAGAATGATGAACTGGCGAACATGTTGCAACTCGATTCCAGTGAATCACAGGCCTCAATATCCATAGTAAATAGCCGGGAAGAAATGGATAGTTTAATGAACGGGAGATTCAACAGCATCGGTATTATAGTCAAAGGTAGTATTTCTTCTCCATCGATCGAACTAGTATTCCAGGGTCATGAAGATGCTGAGACTAAAGAATTCATTAAACTCTTCGTTGCAACCTTTTTGGCTGGTCCTGATGTTGAATTTACCTCTGAAAGAGACATTGAGTACCTTCACGAGATTCAAAGCACTTCGGATAAGATTCCCTTCAACAAGTCCTTCCTACCCATATTCTTGATGTTCGAAGCGGTGATGATGGGAATGATAATGGTATTTGCAATGGTATTTAGCGAGAAGTCGCAGAAGACTCTCCACGCATATTCGGTAACGCCCGGTAAGATCTGGGAATACCTGGGAGCGAAAGTAATACTTCTTGCGCTTCTGGGAATTGTCTTTACCTTTATTCTTACTCCGCTGGTTGTTGGCCTTGGAGCCGATTACTTCATACTCATAATAATTGTAGTTGTCGGCAGCTTCCTATCAACTTCTGTCTCCCTCATAGTGGCAAGCTTCTACAAGAACCTATCTCAGTCAATGGCCGCTATGCTTGCTCTGACAGTGGTTTTTACGTTGCCTATGCTATCGTACTTTTCAGAAGGCTTTTCTCCATGGTATCTGAGAATTCTTCCAACCTATCCCATTCTATTTGCTTTGAAGGGGGCGGTTTTCCCAGAGTTTAGTTCATCTGAGATTTCTGGCTTGATTCTAGTTGCGATCGAAGCCGCTGCTGCTTTTCTGATTGCAGTGACGACCTACAAACTCCGACTGAGAAAAGGTTAGGTGGTGTAGAGATGAGCCTTAAGAGAATATTCAATATCTTCAGAATCGATGTTGTAAATGGTAGCCGGGATAAGATGGTAATATACATACTCCTGACTCCAATTATCTTTTCATTCTTCTTCAGGGTAATTGCTCCTGGGTTTCAAACCCTTTCTCTGAATTTCGTTACTATCAGCGGGCAGGAAGAGACTGCGGAGATCCTAAACAAGTTCGGCGATATTGAATTTGCTGTATCTGAAGCTGAGTTGAAAGAAAGAGTCGAAGAAGCGACCGATGTTATCGGCATATATTATGACGGAGAATCATTTAACCTCGTTCTTCAAGGAAACGAATCGAAGGAAATCGAAGAAGCCGCGAAACTAATTTTGTCAGGAATTCAATTTGAAGTATGGAGATCGCTCGAAGTGGAGGAGAGCAATAAAGGAAGGTTCGTTCCTCCGATTACGGTGTTTGGTTTCAGCTTTGTAGTCATAATTTCTTTTGTTCTTGGCGGTATGGTTATAGGATTCAACATAATAGAAGAGAAAGAGTCCGGAGCTATGAGGGCTCTCATGGTAACTCCTATCACAAAGAATGAACTCATTTTCGGCAGAAGTATCATGGGAATTGTGATTCCTCTATTCCATGCGCTAGTTGCGACCTTGATATTCGATATCCCCAGCATCGACTATCTAAAACTGATGATCGTTTGCGTTGTGAGCTCGATGATCGGAATAGTTTTCGGCTTTCTCATCGGTGTGGTTTCATCCTCTCAAATGAGCGGCATTGCAAACATGAAGATTAGCGGTTGGCTTTTGCTTATGCCTGTGATGCTAGCTTTTATTCTTCCAGAGAGAGCGCAATGGATATTCTTCTGGTCCCCTACTTACTGGTCTTTCGTGGCGTTACGAGATATTCTGAACCTGAGCTCAAAATGGAGCGGTTTTGCTTTTCAGATTTTCTGGATCTGTCTTACGACAGCTATATTATTCCTTTTGATGAAGAGTAAGATAAAAAGGGGACTCCAGACTTATCAAAACTGAGGCGGGGAATTCCCCCGCCGCTCTCCTTCCACTGAATAAATATTTTTATGGAGCAAAAAATTAAAGACAACACGATGCTATAAGTGCAAGCGTCTTCTAAGCGCTCTAGGAACGATCTGAGATGATTAGGGTCCATCTGATGAAAACAGCAAAAATCAATTCAGTTTCTCACAAAATTCTTCCGTTTTCCTCCTGTTATTTGAGCCAGATATGATGCAAGAATTGAGTCCGATTTTAGCTATAATTTTAGAGAATAGGGGAATTTCCTCCTTTTCTCTGTATTCTGCCGTAAGAAAAACAAATATACTCGAGGTGAGTGAAATGATTGAAGGCAAAGAAGTCGCCTCAGCAGGTAAGTTAAAATACGGAATGGTAGGTGGGGGCGAAGGTTCGTTTATTGGTGATGTTCATAGAAAAGCAATCGCAATGGACGGTCTTGCGAAGCTTGTTGCTGGCTGTTTCTCGATCTATTACGACGACACAGTTAGAACCGCAAAGAAACTCTGTGTTTCTGACGACAGAGTCTATAAAGATTTCAAGGAAATGGCCTCCAAAGAGTCTGCTAGAGAAGATGGAATAGACTTTGTGAGTATCTGCACCCCAAACGCTACTCACTTCCCAATCGCAAAGGAATTTCTCGAAGCAGATATTAACGTCGTTTGTGAGAAACCTCTTACAGTTGATGAAACAGAAGCAAAAGAGTTGGCGGATCTTGCGAAAGAGAAAAACCTTCTCTTTGCGGTCACTTACGCTTATTCCGGTTATGCAATGGTCAAACATGCCAGAGAAATGGTACAAAGGGGCGATATTGGAGAAGTCCGAGTTGTAATGGGCGAGTATGCACAGGATTGGCTGGCAACTCGATTAGAAGACACGGGCAACATGCAGGCTTCCTGGAGAACCGACCCCTCTCAGACAGGTAAATCAAATTGCGTCGGAGATATTGGAAGCCATATTGAAAACACTGTGGCTTACATTACAGGCTTGAAACTGAATTCGATTTGCGCCAGTCTGGACTCATTTGTTCCCGGCAGGGCGCTGGATGACAACGCAGAAATTCTCGTCAGGTTCGAAAATGGGGCTAGAGGAGTTTTCTGGGCATCACAGGTCGCAATCGGTCACGACAATGGTCTTAAGGTAAGAGTTTTCGGAAGCAAGGGTTCTATAGAATGGGATCAGGAAAATCCTAACTACCTGAAGGTCGCGTATGTGGGGGGACCTGTTCAGATTCTTTCAAGAGGCGGAGGTTACATGCTCCCGTCAGCGGCAAACGTCTCCAGAATACCTGCGGGACATCCCGAAGGGTACTACGAAGCTTTTGCGAACATATACAGGAATTTCGCAACGACTCTTATAAAAAAGAAAAATGGAGAAGATCTCTCTGGCGCCGACTTCCCCACAGTAGAGGATGGTCTGGCAGGAGTTAGATTCATTGGAAAGGCAGTCGAGAGCTCCCAGAAGGGAAGCGTTTGGCTAGATCTGTAATTAGGAGGCTTAAGTATGGGCAAGAGACCTGTTACGCTATTTACCGGTCAGTGGGCCGATCTCACTTTCGAAGAAATCTGTGAAAAGGCCAGTTCATGGGGATATGATGGTTTAGAGATAGCATGTTGGGGCGATCATATGAATCTCGAGATGGCTGCGAAGGATCCTAAGTATGTCGATGAAAGAAGGCGAATCCTCGAAAAAAACAATCTGAAGTGCTGGGCCATCGGAGCACACTTAATGGGGCAATGTGTAGGTGACCTGTACGATGTCAGACTTGACGGCTTCGCACCGGCAAGCTGTGAAGGAAATCCCGAAAAGATTCGAGCATGGGGTATCGAACAGATGATGTACGCACCGACGGCTGCGAAGAATATGGGCTGTTACACGGTGACCGGCTTTACGGGTTCTCCTGTTTGGAAGTTCTGGTATTCATTCCCCCAGACAACGGAGAAAATGGTGGAAGATGCTTATAAAGAGATAGTTGATCTCTGGACTCCGATTTTCGATAAGTTTGATGCCGAAGGAATTACCTTCGCTCTCGAAGTTCATCCCACTGAGATTGCATTCGATTATTACACTGCAGAAAGGTTGCTCAAAGCATTCAATGGCAGAAAGACGCTTGGCTTCAATTTTGATCCAAGCCACCTCATCTGGCAGGGAGTCAAACCCCACCTTTTCGTAAGGGACTTCGCTGAAAGAATCTATCATGTACACATGAAGGACGCTGCAGTGACATTAGACGGAAGGGCAGGGATACTTGGATCGATGATGACCTTCGGTGACACTAGACGCGGATGGAACTTCAGGTCACTCGGTCACGGTGACGTTGATTTTGAAGAGATCATTAGAGAACTGAATGACATAGGTTATAGCGGTCCCTTATCAGTAGAATGGGAAGACAGCGGAATGGAAAGAGAATTCGGAGCGAAAGAAGCAGCTGATTTTGTGAGAAAAGTTGACTTTGAGCCTTCAAACGTCGCTTTTGACGATGCAATGAAAAGTTGAGGAGTGACCTAATGGGTGATACCCTGATAAAGACCCAAGGAATTTCAAAGGAATTCTCAGGGGTTAGAGTTCTCGACAATATTGACATCGAAATAAACAAAGGAGAAATCTTCGGGATAATCGGGGAAAATGGCGCCGGCAAGTCTACGCTTGTCAAGATTCTCAGTGGAATCTACACACCTACAGAGGGAAAAGTCTTCTTTGAGGGTAATGAAGTAGATATCAAGGACCCCTTGCATGCAAAAGTGATAGGCATCTCCATGATTCCGCAGGAATTCAATCTGATCAACGAACTCAACGTCTATGAAAACATCTTTCTAGGCAGTGAGATTACGCGCAAAGGCTTCCTCAAAAAGAGAGAGATGAAGAAGAGGACCGTCTCACTTCTGGAGGAGCTCAAGAAATCAATACATCCCGAGGAAAAAATTGAAAGGCTAAGCGTAGCCCAAAAACAGATGGTTGAAATAGCTAAGGCAATTGCTTTTGATTCTAAGCTCCTGATAATGGATGAACCGACAACAGTCCTAACTCTAAATGAGATTGAGACCCTTTTTGACCTAATGAGGAATCTCAAGGAGAGCGGCGTCACGATTATCTACATATCTCACAAACTTAAGGAAGTTAGGGAGATCTGTGATAGGGTTATGGTTCTGAGAGATGGAAAGACGATTAGCATCAGCCAAACTGACGAGGCAGATGAAGAAGAAATGGCAAGGAGGATGGTTGGTCGTGAACTGAGCCAGGTCTTTCCAGAGAAGGTTTCGCCATCTGAAGAGATTGTTTTTCAAGTTGAAAATGTTACTTCACATGGCCTTCTGGAAGACATTTCCTTCGGCCTTCGCAAAGGCGAGATTCTTGGCTTTGCTGGTCTGGTGGGCGCTGGAAGGACAGAGCTTGCCGAGACGATCATTGGCATCAGGAAGAAAGACTCTGGCAAGATCAGCATCAACGGAAAATCCGTCGAGATTAAGTCTCCCATCGATGCCGTGAAGAACAAAATAGCTTACTTGTCTGAAGACCGCCAGGGAAGTGGAGTCCTCACTTCGTTCGACATGATAAAGAACACCACCCTTATTTCACTGCCTGCCTACTCTAAGATACTGATCAACAACAAGTTGGAGAAGGAGAAGACAAAGAAGTACGTCGACAAATTCAACATCAGGGCAGCCTCTCTGAAGACGAGGCTGGAGTTCTTCAGCGGTGGTAATCAGCAGAAAGTGTCTCTTGCCAAATCCCTCGATCCGGAGCCTGAAATATTCATCTTTGATGAACCGACGAGAGGAATTGACGTCAACGCGAAAAGAGAAATTTACAGATTCATGAACGAGCTAGTTATGGAAGGTGTATCCTGTATTCTAATATCCTCTGAACTTGAAGAAATCATAGGCATGTGTAATCGCGTGATCGTTATGAAAGAAGGAAGGATTACGGGAATTCTTGAAGGAGAGCATATCAACGAAGAGGAGATAATGCTTCACGCCACTGGACTCAAGGGGGTTGCTTAGATGGCAAGAGAAAATGTTGGTAGACGATTCGAATACGAGAAGTTTGGTCCGTTAATAGCTCTTGCGATTCTATTCGTGATATCCGCTTTCGCCAGCCCGTATTTTCTTCAGACTCAGAATCTTCTAAATATTTTGAGGCAGGTTTCTTATACAGGAATCATAGCGCTTGGAATGACGTTCGTTATCATCTCCGGAGGAATAGATCTTTCAGTTGGGTCGATGGTTGCTCTAGTAGGTGGAGTCGTGATTCTTGCACTTAATTGGCTTGTTGGGGTATTTGGTGCAGGGGGGGAAGCATGGGCAATACTCTTGGCGCTTCTCGTCGGTTTGCTCTTTGGCGCAGGCCTGGGTGCACTTAATGGATTGATGGTTACTCTCGGAAAGATTGCCCCTTTCATTGCCACCCTGGGCACTATGGCCATATTCCGATCAATGGCGTTGTATATCGGAAGCGCAGGTGTCTTCAGATCGGAAAGCAGACTCTTTCCCGATCTAGGAATGGGAAGAGTGCTGGGAATACCTAATCCAGTCGTTGTATTCATAAGTCTCGCAGTCGTGTTCGCAATTATACTCAATAAGACTCGCTATGGAAGATACCTCTGTGCCGTTGGCTCCAATCCAAAAGTTGCAAAATACTCAGCGATAAAAGTCAATCTAACGAGATTTATCTCGTACGTTGCCGTCGGAATTACCGTTGGATTCTCGGCCGTTTTTCTATCCGCAAGGCTGAATTCTATGAGTTCTACAAATGGTGGTCTAAACTATGAACTGGATGCTATCGCTGCAGTCATAATCGGTGGGACACCAATGACGGGTGGGTCAGGCTCGATCTTGGGAACAGTAATCGGAGCGATCACTCTAGGAATAATCAACAACATGCTGAATATGCTGGGAGTCTCACCTTATCTGCAAGGAACAGTCAAAGGAGTAGTCATAATTGGTGCGGTTTTGATACAGAGAAAGAGAGCTCAATAACCCCGTTGGGGCCAAAGGAAATAGGAGGTGTTTTTTGTGAAAAAGGCATTAGTTCTCATGATTCTTGTTGTGTTTGTACTCTCGGCTTTTGCAGTGGCCGCCGAGAAGATTAAGATTGGTGTCGCCATCCCAAGTGCAGATCACGGCTGGACAGGTGGAATAGTATGGTGGGCACAGAGAGCAATAAAAGACTGGAACGAGAAGGATCCCGATGTTGAGTTCTTCCTAGTCACTGCTGATTCTCCCGCGAAACAGGTTGGAGATGTTGAAGACCTCATGGTAAAGGGCATCGATGCTCTTGTAATTCTTGCTCATGATTCCGAGCCACTCACACCGGTAGTTGAGAAAGCTTACAACAGCGGGGTATTTATTGTCTCCGTTGACAGAGGCCTCACCAAGCCTGTCGAAAACGTTTATGTTGCCGGCGACAATCCAGGTCTTGGAAGAGTATCTGGTGAATGGTTAGCACAGGCTTTAAATTACAAGGGCGATATAGTTGTTCTTGAAGGTATTCCATGCGTAATCAACAGCGAAAGAGTAGATGCGTTTAATGAAGTCATAGCGAAGTATCCTGATATTAAGATCCTGGATTCTCAGCCGGCTTACTGGGATACCGCACGTGGACTTGAAATTATGGAAAACTACCTTCAAAAGTATCCTAAGATCGACGCTGTTTGGGCGCAGGATGATGACGTTCTTGTTGGAGTTCTTCAAGCCTACAGGGAATCTGGAAGAAATGATATTAAGCTCTTCCTTGGTGGCGCAGGATCAAAGGAAATGATAAAGAAGATCATCGACAATGACCCTCTCGTAAAGGCAGACGTTACATATCCACCGTCTATGATCGCTACCGGTATTTCGATGGCTGTATTCGCAATGAGGGGCCAGCCTCTCGAAGGCTTCTATCAGCAGCAGATTCCTTCAAGAATAATCCTCGCTGCCGAACTGATTACAGCTGATAACGCTGAACTTTACTACGAACCTGATTCAATATTCTAGGTTTTTTGGATCAGTAAGAGATTCCCGGAGATCTTCGATCTCCGGGTTTTTATTGGCGAAGATAAAAAGCACTTTCAAATCTATTTTGAGCCAATAATAAGCTATTGATGGATTCTCAGATATTGAATCGCATTGATGTACCAAACTTTGTAGCCCTCTCTCATGTCATAACCATTGAGGAAAAAGAGGGGGCGATAGAATGAAGGGTTTTGGGGCAATGGTTCTTTTCGTTTTGGCTAGTGCAACTGTCTTTTCAAACGGAGTTGTGGTTCCGCCATATCCAGTTGAAAGGGATCTAGGCGGATTTGTTATGAACACTCACAATGTTCATATAAAAGTCGAAAATGGAATTGCAACTGTGGTTATCGAGGAGGAGTTTGAGAACACATCTAAGAGATTGCTTGAAGCGGTTTATCTCTTTCCAATACCCTCTTCGGCCGTGATTAGCGACTTTACTATGAAGATTGGAGATCAGGTTCTCAAGGGAGAAGTGCTGCCAGCCGATCAGGCACGAGAAATCTATCAGGAAATTGTCGCAAAAATGAAGGACCCGGCATTGCTCGAATACGTTGGAACTCAACTGATCCGAATGAGCATATATCCCTTTGAGCCGGGAGAGAAACGCCAGTTCCTGATCCAATACAGTCAACCACTTGAGATTTCTTCAAATTCCTATTCGATGGTCTATCCCTTAAAGATTGATAGCTTTCTCTCTGCACCGATAGGAACCGTCAGCATCAGAGTTTCGGTTCCATTTGAGATTGCAGAGGTCTATTCACCGACTCACCCATTCAAAGAGATCATAAGCCCGTCGGGCAGAGATTACATCTTTGACGCAAAGGATTTCATGCCAGGTTCGGACGTGGCCCTAGTTCTAACATCATCGGAAGACGAGATCCCTTCATCCCTTGCCACCCATTGGGATGACGCCATGAATGAAGGATACTTCCTTCTCACAATTATTCCCAGACTGCAAGAAGAAACAATCATTCCCAAGGATGTTGTCTTCGTTCTCGACATTTCTGGCTCGATGTACGGAGAGAAGATAGAGCAGGCAAAAAGAGCTCTGGAGCAGGTCCTTCAGATGCTTCGCTCCGGTGACCGATTTGCGATTGTGACTTTCGATGGCCATGTCCACAATCTCACGGGAGGCCTGCTTGATGCATCGGAAAGGGCTGTTTGGATAGAGAATGTGAGGCGCATTCAGGCAGATGGAATGACAAATATCTATGATGCTCTTCAAACGAGCATAGACATGTTCAGCAAAGACGACCAGGGAAGATTCAAAGTGATCCTCTTTCTCACAGATGGTGCTCCCACCGAAGGAATTATAGATACAGGGAAGATAATCAACGATGCAACTCCCGAAGCTAGAGCCAGAAATGTCCACCTGTTTTCTTTCGGAGTAGGAACAGGCGTCGTGGCCGAACTGCTGGACAGACTGGTCCAGGAAAATGCCGGAAGAGTGAGTTATATCGTCGAAGGCGAAAACATTGAAGGAAAAGTTACCGATCTATATAGAACGATCGAGACGCCGGCTCTGGAAAATGTGAGTATAGCCATTGAAGGATCGGAGGTTGTAAAGGTTCTTCCGACTGGGCCGCACTCTCTCTTCTCAGGACAGGCTCTAAGACTCTCCGGCATTTACTTTGAAGAGGGCGATCTAAAAGTAATCGTCGAAGGCACAAGAGGCGCGGAGAGATACAGATACGAGTATCTATTCAGAGTTTCAAAGAATCCTGTCAACCCATTCATCGCAAAGATATGGGCACAGAAGAGAATCGCCCATCTTGCAAATATCTACAGGTATGATTCCTCTCTCTCGGAAGCAGCAAAAGAAGAAGTGAAACAGGAGATTATTTCTCTTTCGAAGAAATTCAACATAATCAACGAGTTTACCTCCTACCTGATTGCACCTGAGCGAGTACAGACCTCTACTGTGGGAGATAGGGGCGGTTTTAGCGGAGCCCCCGCTGCAGATGCCGTAATGGCTGCAAAGTCTGTTGCCGAGATGGAACAAGATCAGTTTGTCGAAGGTGAAGCCTCTGACTACAAGTTTGTTGACAGCGTAGGATTTGCTCTTGAAGAGGAGACATGGATTCAGGACGACGAAAAGGTCAATACACTTGAACCGATAAGCCTTGTTGCTTACAGCAAAGCATATTTTGAATTAGCTGACAGAAGCGAATGGGTTGAAAAGGTTTTTGCTCTCGGAGAGAAAGTCAAATTCATCTTCGACGGAATCCTTTTCGAAATTTCAGAAGAAGGAATAGAGAGCGTTGAAGAGCTGGACAAAATCCTGAAGTAGGCCTTGTTCTCTTATAGGAAGCCCGATTAAAACCATGTCGCTAAAGGGTACCTAAGACAACTGCGTTCCTCTTAATCGGGCTTTAGTTCTTAATGCTCATTGGTCTTTTGTACGTATTAGCGCCATTGCTTACAAAGTGTCATTTGATTACTGCTGAGACGAAGAATTGAACCGAGAGGATGAAAAAGTGCTATGTCGATATTCTTCTTCTATGAAGGGTGAACGACATCGTCCATAGCTACTGAGTCTCCCTTCTTTTGTCAAATGAATTCATAGCCTCCTCAACTTGTGTTATCGGCTTTTTAAGCTCAGAATCAATAGGTTATGGGTTAACGTAATGTAAAAAACCGAGTCTGTCACGAAAGACGAAAGACAGATAGAAAGATTGCAAAAAAAGGAAAAGGAACGCAGAGGTTGCGTTCCTTTTCAAGCTGCTTCCTATATTGAGTTATTGAAATTTTGAGGCTCTTGAATCAGAAGCTGCAAGATTCACCGTTTTGTACAAAGATCAATCTCCAATTATCGGGGCGAACTGGAAGTCAATCCAGTTGTCGCCGCCGGAGAGGGTTATTGTCTGTGCGTTGGCAAGATTAGGAACGCCTCCGGAATAGTTGTAGTATCCGAGGAGATCTCCGGTATTGATCGTTCCGCTCTCATCCATGTCTCTCCAGGCATATACCTTCACTTGAGAAAGGCTCACATTGCTGAAGTGATACGATCCTGAATCAGAGAGGCTGGTGCTAGCAATGTTGGAGCTTGTAGAGGGATTTCTCAAGTAGACTTTGAACTCCTGCGGCGAGGTTATGGCGTCAAGTGCTGCTTCTGCATCTACAAGCCCCCATCCGTAGTAGTCGTCTCTGCCCGGTGTTCCCAGATCGACCGCGGTGTTGCGCAACACGCTTCTAATATCGTCTGGATCAGTTAAGCCGGATCCCATGAGAAGAGCCACAAGGCCTGTAACATGCGGAGTGGCCATCGAGGTCCCCTGCATGTACATATATGTGTTTTCTGCAGGAGTCCAGCCGGTGCTGTAGATTCCATTTGGGTCAGTACCCGATTGCATGTACCCTCCGGGCGCAACTACATCGAGTTCAGGACCAAAACAGGAGTAACTCGACCTTGTTATCGTGCCTTCATCTTCCCAAACAGCCCCGACCGCTATAGTCTCTGAATAGCGCGCAGGATAAAGTATATCTCCATTTCCGTTGTTTCCCGCCGCAGCAACTATCACTACTCCATTTCTTTCTGCGTATCCCACCGCATCATATACTGCAGGGCTGTCCGAAGCTCCTCCGAGGCTCATGTTTATAATCTTCGCTCCATGATCGACTGCGTAGATAATGCTGTTCATAAGTGCCGCTGCGTCTTTGATTCCCCTGATTGGAATCAAGGTAATTCCGAATCCTCCCCATGTAACTCCCGATACTCCGATACCGTTGTTTGTGAGTGCAGCGATTGTTCCAACGACGTGAGTACCGTGGCTGTCTTCGGAAGTGTTTGGTTCCGAGACATTCGTGTTGTTGTCTATGAAGTTATAACCGGACTCAAAAATCCCCGCGAGATCTGGATGATTGGTGCTGAATCCCGAATCGATCACCGCAACAACTACGCTTCTTGAACCGACAGTGTAATCCCAGGCCTGAGGCATATTCATCAGGGGATAGTTCCATTGAATCGGGTAGAAGGTGTCGTTAGGGGTCGTTTCAAGCGCGTAGAAAGTGCTGTTTCTAGACACCCGGACGACTCCAGGCAATCCTTTCAACTCTTTTTCACTGGCGGTTGTTTTAACATGTAAGTACTTGAGTTCACCGTAGTAGTCTTCTATCCTGCCAATTATCTGGATCTCGGGAAGAGAGGCGGTGGAGAATGATCTCTCTGTTTCCTCGAATGATTCTACCTTCATCAGATATTCATTCTCGATGAATTCCGGTTTGTCATACGTGGTCCTTATTTCTGTATTGGAGAGTATCTCTGTTTCATCAAGACTCGAGGTCTTTATGTTACCGGTATAAGGGGTAACGGTACCGTAGATGTTCTTCGTTGTAGATTCTGCTGTATAGTTTGCAACAATGTTTTTCGGCGAGTTGATATTCACCGATATGGGATTATCATCGCCCAGGTTTGTTCCGTTGATTACCCAGTGAGAGAATGTGTACCCCGTTCTCACCGGCGCAGTGAAATTCTTCACTGTACCTGCCATGTACCAGCCGGCTCCTTCAACGGTTCCTCCTGCAGGATTTGTAGATGTGGTCACCTTGTACTCTACCTTCATCTCTGCTGTGTAAGTCATATCGGAATTGAGGGTTATAGTTCTCGGGTTGCTGGTGACCGTGTCGCTCCAGTGAATAAAAGTGAAACGAGTGTCCGTTCCTGCTACCTGAGCCGACTTCTCCTTTTCTTGAGGAGAGGTGACTCCAATATTACTTGTAGTTCCGCTGTTTAGAGTCACTGTTTTCGGTGAATTGTAGTTAGTACCACCTATACTGATGTTCAATCCGGTTTCGGGAGATGTAGTCACCGTAAGAGTGTATTGTGCCTGCTGCTGTGCAAAGACTGCAGTAACATGATATGGTTTGTCCACATATAACTCTAGTGGACGTGCACTTCCAACATCTTGACCATTCACATACCAATGGCTGAAGTTGTAAGGACCAGTATCACCGCTGAAATCGAATAGCCAATCTGTGCCCTCTTCTGTCCAAAAATCCGCAACTCCAGAGACTTCTGATGGTGAGGAATCAACAGTGATGCGATACTCAGTATCCATGTTTGCAGTGTATGTGATGTCAGAGTTGACTGTCACATTTCTGGGATTCAGAGTATTGGCATCATTCCAATTACTGAACTCGTATCTCGAATCTATTCCTGTCAGCCATGGAGATATATCCTTTTGCTGAGGAGTTACAACAGAGATCTGCTTTGTGGCACCACTGTTCACTATCATTCCTTTAGGAGACGTGAACAATGTTCCATCAATTCTAATATCCAGCGCAAGATCGGGAGCAGTGGTAACAGTTAAATTGCAGGGAACCTGGTTAGTAGTGTAAACGGCGACAATATTCTTGGGCTCGTTAATTGTAACGCCAAGAGTGATCGAGGAACCCGAATCTGTACCGTTTACAAGCCAGTGACTGAAGGTATAACCGGCTCTTACAGGCGCGGTGAAACTCTTAACTGCTCCAGCAGTGTACCAACCGGCCCCAGCAACGGCTCCCCCTGCAGGACTGGTCGATGTGGTCACTTTGTATTCGAGCTTCATATCTGCCGTGTATGTCATATTGGAGGTGAGAGTTATCGTTCTAGGGTTGTTTGTGATTGTGTCGTTCCACTGAATGAAAGTGAAACGAGTATCCGGTCCTGTTACCTGGCCAGATCTATCTTTCTCTTGAAGAGCGGTGACACCAATATCCGTTGAAGTACCTCCATTGAGAGTAACCGTTTTAGGCGAATCATAACTTACGCCGGCTATACTAATGCTCAATCCACTTTCAGGCGTAGTTCTGACTGTCAATGTGAATTTGGTAGGGGTTGGACACCCCGTAAGCATAATTATCAGTGCTGCAAATAAGAGTATAAGAACAAACAGTTTGGTCTTCATAAATACCTCCTCGCGATGAAAGAAAGACATTTCGCATGATCCAGTGAACATGAGGGCTTCGAGTTAAGAAGAACTTTGCCATGTGTTAGCTCTGACAAACAATCGTAGCATGAATCAGGCAATAAGTAGCAGCTAATTCCACTCTTGTTATGAAAGTTAACTATCACTAACTGAAGATCTACAGTGAAAGCGATTAAGAGCTGCGTTTCACTGCTGAGCATCTGACTCACGGTACTTCAAACTATCGTTGCCTTCTTCAGTTTCTTCGAAAGAATCTCTTTATTCTCGTACATCTTTTCATCGGCAACAATCAGCAATTCTCTTATTGATTTACCGTTTTCTGGATAAACTGCTAAACCTACACTGGCAGTCAATTTCACGCGTCTTCCTTTGACAGAGAAGGGTTCACCGAAGGCTTCGTGCACCTTTGCTTCTGCCTCTATTGCCCCTTCTCTTCCAGTAGAAGGCAAAATGAAAACGAATTCATCGCCACCCATTCTTGCAGTCAAATCGCTTCTGCGACAGATCGAAGTTAGACGTTTTGCAATGCTCTTGAGAAGCGCGTCTCCAAAGTCATGGCCTAGAGTGTCATTGACTCCTTTGAAATCATTGAGATCGAGATACAGGATAGCCATTTCTTCCCCGTTCCGTTTTGAGAGCTCTATTTGCCTCATTGCGGAATCGAAGAAGGCCCTGCGATTCGGAAGACCTGTCAGATGATCTTCCATCGACAGTCTTTCCATTAACTCCCTTTGTCTTCTAAGCTCGTTTACCGTGTTAATTCTCCAGAGAAGAACCGATATTGCCTTCCCAAATCCCATAGCGGTATTCATAATTTCCTCATCATCGAAGGCATTTGCAGAACTAAGGCTGTCGAGATTGAAGTACATCTTGACCTCGCCATCTATCTTTATTGGAATAGAGAGTGTGCTCTTGATCTCCAATAACCTTCCTCCCTTGATGATCCTCTTCAATCGCTCACTGTCCATTTTATAGTCGACGCTGTAATCCTTTATGATCACCACCTCATCGCTGCTCTTCTGAATGAGCTCCTCTGGAGCAAAAGAGATCGGCTTAAGTTCTTCAAAATCATAGTTGTAGGTGGCTACGAAGTGGAAGCGGTCGTCATCTTCTCTAAGCAAGAAGGCTGCTGCATCGGCTCTGGGAAAAGAACGAACGCACTTCATTAGGAAGTACTTGTAGGACTCCTCATCGAAATCACTTTCTAGCACTTCCGTAATTAACTCGTTGAGAACTTTCTGGAATCTGTTCTGCTCAACAAGAGCCGATTCGATTCTTCTAATATGCGTTACGTCTTTGAAGGTCAGTATTATCGAATCAGGATCTTCATTTGCATTCCTTCCAATCACCAGACTAATCTCGGCAACGATTGGTGATTCGCCGGACGTAATCAGCTCGACTTCAAATGCTGATAGATTCTGGCCCGCGAATAGAGCAGATCTTGCTTCTCTGAATTTTTTCGCGCCTTCTTCAGAAAGAAAGTCCGAAATCTTCTTCATCTTCAGTTGGCCTTCGTTGAATCCCAGTAGATCACAAGCGGTTTTGTTCGGATAAAGAATATTTTCAGATAGATCCAGCAGAAGAATACCGTCCAACGAGTTACTCAATACTGCGCTGAATTCGGAGATTCTTCTCTTTCGCTCCCTAATATGATAAATTGAACTTGCCAGAAGAATTGGAAAACCCACGACTAAGAGAGCCACGGAAATGAACTCGTAGTAATTCATTCCGGTAAGCGCTTCAAGTAGATCGAAGTATGTCGAAAGTGACAGCAGAATCAGTCCAAGAGGTATTCCCCTATGAAGCTCCCTGTTCCCGAGAAGGTAAGCCGCAACGAGCGAAACCCCAATAATGACCATTTCGCTCAGTACTGCCAGCAGCCTGACTGGCTGAAAAGAGTGCATTGAAAATACTACTGCCGAAACAACTATTATCAAAACTGATGTCAGATATACTTGCAGCTTACCTCCCATAATAGTCAACCAAGGATCACCTCAGTTATATTATACAGCCGCAGAAAAATACCAGGGTTCATTGCACACAGACATTGTAGGCTTTATAATCTACCGCTGATTTCTCACCTTCCCACGATCTAAAATATCTAAAAACAATTGCCGAATTCCCATCATCTGCCGCCTGGAAAGTCCAGGTGACTTTTGAAGGGGCTCCGACTTTTCCACTCTCGTCGGCCAGGACTCTCTTATCGATTTCAATGACAGCCTCTCCAAGAATCTGATACTGCCATGAGTATCCTGTGCTAGCATTCTCTTCCAGAGTAACAGTGAAGGTTGAGCCGGGAGAAACCTCGTTCATCAGAATATTGAAATCAACCTGGCCTTTTTCCTCACCAGCTACATTAACAGTCAATGCCCTGAAGTCTATCGAGTGCTTATCTCCTTCCCACTCCCTGAAGAGTCTTAAGGTGATCAACGCCTTCCCCTCTTTTGCTGCAGTCATTATCCAGCCTTTGACGGAGGGAGCTCCTGGCATCATACTGGGTGTGTTGTGCTCTTCAAGGAAATTTCTCAGCACACCTGTAGGCTCTGCGAAAATATGCCAGAGATAACCCGTGGAAGGATTTTCTTGAACCTCGAGTATGGCAAGATCAGTTACACTCATTGAGTTGGCTGACTCTTTCAGCTCAAATGCAAACCCAGAAGTAATTATCAATGCGATATAACAAATTGCTACTAGTGATTTCTTCATGATACCCACCTCCTATATTAGAAAAAGTTCTTTCTGTCTTCCATCTAAATAGTCAATCTCGCCGTCTCTGAAAGCGACAGTCTCCTCCAAGAATCCATAAACCGACTGGCCACTCCAAGAAGCCACCGGAGTTCTGTTGTTCAACTCCATGGCAAAGCAAGTCGAATCCCTGATTTTAAGATCTCCCGTACCCTTAATCCCTTTCTGATTATTCCACAGTCCTATGATTGGCCCCGCGCCGTGTCCATGATAACCAACAGGATGCGAATAGATCGTCGCATCGAGACCTTTTTCTGCTGCGTCTTTCAATGACATTCTTAACAGCTCGTTACCGCTGATACCCTCTATGAAATTTCGTGCCAGAATGTCCTGAACCTCGTTCGTCCTGAAAATGACATCTTGCAGCTCTTCCAAAACGCTACTTTGACCTTCCCTTTTCAGGTAAAACATTTGCTGTGTATCTGTCGCCAGGCCATTGAAGACAAAACCAAAATCACAGTGTAGAAGATCTCCCTCCTCTATTACTCCTGTACTTCTAGGGTCCTCCACACCGCGCCTTTGAAAGTCAACATCCGGCCCAAACCATGTTTTCAATCCAATATCTACTGCAAGTCGCTTTAGCAGAAACTCAACATCTCGAGTTGTCGTCATACCGGACGATATATTCTCTCTAGAAAAAGCATTCCAGATTATTATGTGCGCAATTCTGTCGAGATGCCTGTATATCTCAATCTCCCTGTCTGTTCTGGTTTGCAGCCAATTGATTGCGATGTTCTCGGCACTCACCAGATTCACTTTACCGCTTAGCTGATTTCTTAGCGACTCGAACAGAGAATGAGTTATTCCGTCGGCCACTGCGAAATCTTCCGAGAAGTCTATTCCAAGACTCTCAATTCTCAGATCTTCAAGCAGCGTTGCAATAGACTTGAAAATATCTCCGTCTTCGACTCTCCATGCGCTTTCGTAGAAGTCTTCCATCTTGCTTCCATAAGGAGATAGCACGAATCTCTTGTCTTTTGTCAAGAGAAACGCAGTTATCCTGCTGGCCCCGTAGAACGAGCCGGGAAGAAGCGTGCTTATTATGGGATCTTCGTTATTTTCCCTTCCGATAACCAACCAGGCGTCGAAATTCTCTTCTTGAAGAAGACCTGGCATGATATTATCCAGTCTATCAAGCAGAACTTCGTTATGTTCACTGATTCTCTCTTCCTCAGAGGGCATATTGGCACCTATCTCTCCGTACTGATCCGCAAATCTATTCATCGGCTCCTCCGTTATCCTTTCCAATGGGGATATCGACTTCCGAGCTTTCGAGAAGCTTCTTCAGATAATCCGCATTCTTCTCCAAAAAGCTCTCTTCAGTCCCCAGATGAACACCTACCGGACCTTTGCTTCTAATTCGCAGTCTCTTGCATGAGCTCTTCTGACGACTAATAAGCCTGTAGGTAATCCCGTCAATCTCAATAAATCCTTTGATTTCCAATTTATCACCTCCTGAGATAATCTATCACGTATATTGTGCAAAACAAAGAACAGTGCAACTCTCTTGCTTTGCCAATGAGATGCAGAGTAAAATTGAGGAACCAAAATCGGAGGAGATAGCGCTGTTGCATAATATGGAACCGAAAAAACTCCAGGGAATTGAGACTATCGCTGAGGAACTCGGCCAGAATCTCATGTCCTTGTCTGTAACAGAACTTTATACAAAGGGAATCGTGTACGTCGATAATCCCGAAGAGCCAAATATCTATGTAATCTGGAACTGCTGTGATTCGGTTCTGGTTGGAGGCAGGATTGAAGATAATTTGCTCATTCCCTTGCGCGATCTCTTTTCTAAAACTCTTATGATGCTGGCAAGAGGTTTTGGAATTCCTCATCTGAATTTTTATTCAGCTCCAATCATGTATGAAAGACTTGGAAACATCCTAATCGGTTTGGGTCCCAGGCAGGTAAGAAGATCTCTATTTCAGATGCGTTCATCGAAGGACATGAAAAGTGGAAATCGCAACAATGATAATGCTCCTCGAAGAATAACCAGAGAATTGCTTGAGATGGGACTGACTAATACCAAGGCGCTTGAGGGCTGGATATACTCTTTTTGGAAAGACGAGGAGTCCTTCCTAGGTAATAGCGGTGGTTACGCAGTAGTCAAGAAAGGTACGATACTAAGTTGGTGCATCGGCGTGTACAGATCTGCCGATAGAATTGAGGTAGGTCTGGAGACAGTCGAAGAATCCAGAAATCAGGGGTTCGGTATGGCTGTTTCAAAAGAATGTATAAATGAATTCTTATCGAACGGGCTGACAGTTGACTGGCATTGCGACTCGGCGAATAGCCCTTCGCTCTCGATTGCCAGGAAACTCGGGTTCAAAGAAATACTTGAATACAGTATCTATCAGATAGACACTTGAAAGGAGCGAAACAATGAAATCATCAAGACTAATATGCACCGCTTGTGGAAAGGAGTATTCAGACGAGTGTTTTCGCTGCGAATGTGGAGAACCTCTTGAAGTAGTCATTGAGATGAAAAGGACTGTGAAAATACGTTCCCAGCGACCAGGCATTCTAGAGAGCTTCTCAGATTTCCTTCCTGGATTGGAAGACAAAAACTTCCTCTCTTTGGGCGAGGGATTCACCCCCCTGACCAGACTCGATGACAAGGACTCTTCAGGGATGGAGCTGTACGCCAAAAATGAATCTATCAATCCAACATGGTCATTCAAGGATAGGGGAAGCTATCTGGCAGTTCTCGATGCGATTCGCAGAGGCTACAACCATATTGGAACTGTATCCACCGGGAACATGGCAGCTTCAGTTGCTGCCTACGGAAAGAGAGCGGGATTGAAAACCACGATCCTTGTTTCCGATTCGATTCCAGATGAGAAGGTCTCTCCAATTTCGATATATGGTTCCAGAATAATCAAGGTTACAGGTGATTATGGCCAGCTCTACTATGATTCTCTAGAAGCCGGAAAGAATAGCGGAATCTACTTTGCAAATTCCGACGTTCCGATGAGGGTTGAAGGATCGAAAACGATTGCTTTCGAGATTTTTATTCAGTTAGGAGAAAGGGTTCCGGACTTTGTAATTGTTCCCACTAGCTCTGGAGGCAATGTAAGGGGAATTGAAAAGGGCTTCCGAGAGTTGAGGGATTCGAAATTGTCAGTCAGTATACCGCGAATGATAGTTGCGCAGGCAGCAGGTTGCTCACCGATTGATCTCGCTTTTTCATCTCGCGCATCCACAATAACCAGATTTCATAATCCAAAAACCATAGCTCATTCAATTGAGAACCCCTTCCCTCCGAGCGGAAATGCGGTCTTGAGAATGCTCAAAAGAAATGGTGGAGCAACTGTAGCAATTGATGAATCAAGTATCTTGAAAGCCCAAAAAAGCCTTGCAAACAACGGGCTCTTCGTGCAGCCTGCAAGCGCCGTTGCTTATGCAGCCATTTCCAAGCTGCGGGAAGAGATCGATGTGAGAAAAGCTTTAGTTGTCGTTGTTCTGACGGGCTCAGGTCTCAAATACCCCGCCATACTTAAGGAACATCCTTCCTTTATTGAATCAACATCTCTTGAATTTCTTGAAGAGATTCTGAAAGGAAACCAAAACTTCATTGACTAAGAATTCCCTTTGAAGTGAAGTTCTTCAATAGAAGGCGCAGTTGACACAAGCTGCTGGAAAACCCCTGATGGCATCTGGCCAAAAAAGTAATTCCTTTATCAGTCGCGGACTAAGAACGCTATACGATTTCTTTGCAGTATTATTTATTTCTTTTAAGGTGGCTATGGTAATGAATTATGCATGTATCAAATTACAAACTCTTCTTGTTGACAGCTCAATTTCTCTTGCCTATAATAGTACTGTAGATGGATAGTTGGTGGTCAAGGAGGGAATTAAATGGCTAGCAAAGAATACACAGTTGGTATCGACCTTGGAACTACAAATTCGGTTATTTCATGGGTTAAGCCTGACGGCAACGTCGAGGTTATTCCAAATGCAGAAGGTAACAGGACTACCCCTTCGATAGTTTCATTCAGCAAGACAGGCGAGATCATTGTTGGCGAACCTGCGAAGAGGCAAACAATATTGAACGCTGATAGAACGGTACGATCAATTAAGAGGAAGATTGGATCTGATTTCACAGTCAAGATTGATGACAAGGAGTACTCTCCTCAGGAAATCAGTGCCTATATTCTGAAGAAGATGAAGACCGATGCTGAGGCCTACCTTGGAGGAAAGATAACGCAGGCAGTTATTACTTGTCCCGCATACTTTAACGATGCTCAGAGACAGGCCACGAAAGAGGCAGGTATTATTGCCGGGCTAGAAGTCCAGAGGATTATCAACGAACCGACGGCAGCTGCCGTAGCTTACGGGATCGACAAGAAACGCGGAGATAAGAAGATCATTGTGTACGATTTGGGCGGAGGAACTTTCGATGTTTCCGTTCTAGATATAGGAGACGGTGTGGTCGAGGTTTTGTCAACCTCGGGCAACAACCACCTCGGTGGAGATGACTTCGATCAGAGGTTGATAGATCATATAGCGGAAGACTTCAGAAAGAAGAACAACGTCGATCTTAGAAAAGACAAGCAGGCTTTCCAGAGACTGAAGGATGCCGCAGAAAGAGCTAAGATAGAGCTTTCTTCAAAGTTTGAAACGGAGATTTCTCTGCCTTTCATAACTGCAACTGCTGATGGGCCATTGCATCTCGAGATGAAGATAACCAGATCGACATTGGAGTCTCTTATAAAGGATCTTGTTGAAGGTACCAGAGAACAGATAGAAAGAGCGATGAGCGATGCAAAGCTTACTCCAAAGGAGATTGATGAAGTGCTTCTCGTTGGAGGTTCAACGAGAATACCGATGGTTCAGACTTTCATCAAGTCGATCTTCGGTAAAGATGCAAACAAGAATATAAATCCCGACGAAGCCGTAGCGATTGGGGCGGCATTGCAAAGCGGAATTCTCTCCGGTAGTGTCGAAAGTGATCTGGTACTCGTTGACGTCACACCTTTGACCCTTGGAGTTGAGGTCATGGGCGGTTTGATGGAACCGATAATTGAAAGGAACTCCACCGTACCCGTGAAGAGATCCAAAGTCTTCACAACTGCTGCAGACGGCCAGACAGAAGTCGAAGTGGCAGTCTATCAGGGAGAAAGAACTATGGCGCGAGACAATATGTCACTCGGAAGTTTCAAGTTGACAGGAATAGCGCCCGCTCCAAGGGGAATTCCTCAGATCGAAGTAACCTTCGATATAGACAGCGACGGCATAGTTCATGTTTCCGCAAAAGACCTGGGCACCAATAGAGAACAATCAATGGTTGTCAGTGGAAGACAGAAGATGTCGGAAGACGATATAAAGAGAGTAGTAGAGGAAGCAAAGAAATACGAAGAGCAGGACAAACAAAGGAAACAGGAAATTGAGCTGAAAAATCAGGCTGACCAACTCGCATATAGCATCGACAAACTCCTAAGTGAAAGCGGCGACAAGATTTCATCAGAAGACAGGGGTAAACTTGAAGGCCTCGTGAAAGACCTAAGGGACGCACTAAACGAAGACAACATGCAGAGGGTTAAGCTCCTGTTTGATCAGCTTCAGAAGGAAAGCATGAGAGTTGGACAGAGTGTTTACCAGAAAGCACAGGCTCAAACTCCTGCAGACGGAGTTTCACAGGAAGGTGATAATAATGACAGTGACAGTGGTACCGAGTATATACCGCCGGAAGACAGTAAATAATAGAAATCATAGAGATCCAAAGAATGGAGGTGTTAATATGTTGGCAATCAGAAGAGGGAGCGATCTTTTCAGACCTTTTGAGGAGATTCAAAGAGAGATGGACAGACTCTTTAACGATGCCTTCAAAGGGCTGAACAGCCAGTCGAGAGAATCATCGATGTTTAGTCCTGAAGTTGACATCTACGAAAGGGACAACTCAGTTTTTATCGAAATGGACATCCCTGGAATCAAGAAGGATGAACTCGAAATCAAGGTAGAAGAAGATGTTCTCTCAATCAAAGGCGAGAAGAAGCTTGAAAGAGAGGAAAAGGAAAGAGACTACCACCGCTACGAGAGATATAGCGGAGCATTCCAGAGAATATTTAGGCTTCCTGAGTACGTTAAGAGTGATGATGTCAAGGCGAAATACGAAGACGGTGTCCTAAAACTCGAGCTTCCTAAAAAAGAAGAAGTTAAGAAAGAAGCTATTCAAGTGAAGATCGATTAACGTTTGGAGAGAAACTAAGAGGGCGCTTTCGGGCGCCCTTTTTTTGGAGGTGTAATGATGATCAACTATGAAGAGTACACCGAGAAGGCAAAGAAAATCCTCATGGATGTTCAAGACATCCTGATGAGATACAGGCAGAATCAACTTGCATCGGAGCACATTCTTCTTTCCATGCTCGAGGACGGGGATAATATCGCCATCGAAATACTGAACGAGAAGAATATCAGCATAGACTCTCTGAAGAAAGATGTTGAAGAAGTCATCGGTCGTTACGGAAGTAGCCGCGAGTCGACAAACCAGATATATATTACCCCGGAGGCCAGGCACATCCTTGAGAATGCCCGAAGTGAAGCGAGAAGAATGCATGATTCGAAAACTGGAACCGAGCACATACTTCTGGCTATGGTACGGGAGACCTCTGCTGTTGCGAGCAGACTCCTGGCTAAATACGGCATCAATCTGGATAACATATATACGTTGATTCTCAAAGGCCGAACAAAAAGCGGCGCAGAAGAGGATGAGAATCTTTCTTCCTTGAAGAAGTTCACAATCGACCTTACTCAGCTTGCAAAGGAAGGCAAGCTTATGCCCGTTATAGGTAGAGAGGATGAAGTCAGAAGGGTAATACAGATTGTTGGGAGAAAAACCAAGAACAATCCCGCTCTCGTTGGAGAACCAGGAGTTGGGAAAACTGCAATTGTAGAAGGTTTGGCTCAACGTATTGTGAGTGGCGACATCCCCGAATACTTGAATAACAAGAGCGTTCTGGCTCTGGATATGGGTAGATTGGTCGCCGGAACGAAATTCAGAGGAGAATTTGAAGAGAGAATGAAGGACATCATCGATTCAGTGAGAAGGCTCTCTGGTGAAGTGATCCTGTTCATCGATGAGATCCATAGCGTTGTAGGAGCCGGCTCAGCCGAAGGATCAATGGATGCAGCTAATCTCTTGAAGCCGGCTCTTGCCAGAGGCGAACTGCAATGTATCGGTGCAACCACTCTTGATGAATACAGAAAGTATATAGAGAAGGACAGAGCTCTTGAAAGACGTTTCCAGCCAGTAATGGTCGATCAACCGACCCCTGAGGAAACCTATGAAATTCTGGAAGGACTGAAATCCACTTACGAGAAGCATCACGAAATAAAAATCGAAGATGATGCTCTAAGGACAGCCGTCGACCTTAGCGTAAAGTACATAACAGACCGTTATCTTCCAGACAAAGCAATAGATCTTGTTGACGAAGCGGCTTCATTTGTGAGACTTCGAACGGGTTACATGCCTGAAAAGCTAAGACTTCTTGATCGCCAGATCAAGGATCTAGACTCTCAGATAACCTCACTTGCTGAAAAGGGAGAGTATCAGGCTGCTGCAGAGCTGAAGATGGAGGCTGAGAGAAAGAATGAAGACTTTCAGGAAGAGAAAAGGAAATGGGAATCTGATGAGTCGTTTGGAAAGGCCGTGACGCCTGCTGTGGTAGCTTCTATAGTTGAACAGTGGACGGGAATTCCAGCCGGAAAGATGCTTCAATCCGAGCGTGAAAAGCTTCGCGATCTTGAGTCAATAATCCATGAGAGATTCATGGACCAGGAAGAGGCAGTAAAAACTGTCTCTCAAACAATAAGACGCGCTAGAGCTGGATTAAATGCTCCTCACCGACCGTGGGGTTCCTTCTTGTTTGTGGGACCGACCGGAGTCGGAAAAACTGAGCTTGCTAAGAGCCTCGCCTTCATCCTTTTCGGCAGCGAAGATGCGATGATCAGGATCGATATGTCAGAATACATGGAGAAACACGCCGTCTCCAGGCTTATCGGTGCACCTCCCGGCTATGTTGGATACGAAGAAGGAGGTCAACTAACCGAAGCAGTTAGGAGGAGGCCTTACTCAGTCATACTTCTCGATGAGGTTGAAAAGGCACATAAAGAAGTACATAATGTGCTGCTCCAAATAATGGATGATGGACGCCTCACTGATGGAAAGGGAAAGACAGTATCATTTTCAAACACAATTGTAATCATGACCAGCAATGTAGCCTCGGAACAAATAGCTACAATAGCGGATAAGGAGCAAGTTCATGCAGTTGTGGAAGAAGGTCTGCGTAGCGCTTTTAGACCTGAATTCATTAACAGATTGGATTCCGTTGTGCTTTTCCGACCTCTAGATGGCAGAGCTATGGAAGGTATCGTCAAAATGAGGATATCGGAAATGGAGAGAAGGCTTTCAGAACAGAGAATCTCTGTCGAAATCAGCCAGGAAGCACTTGGGTATCTAGCAAAAGAAGGTTATGACAGGGAATACGGTGCCAGACCGGTTCGAAGGTTGATTGAGAAATCCGTAGAGGGTCCGATTGCCGATATGATAATCGACGGATCTCTGGAGGAAGGAATGAAAGTGATAATTGATTCAGATAACTCGGAAATTTTAATAAGAGCCGAAAAAGGATCAGAGAGGTAGCTTCTTCCGATCCTCGTTGTCGGCAATGATGTTATCATTTTCGTAGGAGGTGCTTAATGGACAAAATCTTCTTCACTTACAAGATCCCTGATGAAGGTATGCTTCTACTAAAGAGGTTCGATGTTGAAGTGAACACGGAGGATAGGTTCCTTCAAAAAGAGGAGATTATTCAGAAAGCTAAAGATGCGGCAGGACTTGTGACGTTGCTATCAGATAAGATTGACGCTGAGGTTTTCGAATCACTTCCAAAACTTAAGGTAATAGCAAATTACGCTGTCGGATACAACAACATCGACATCGACGAAGCCCGTAAGAGAGGAATACGAGTAACGAACACACCTGAAGTACTCACCGATGCCACGGCGGACTTGACGTTGTCATTAATGCTGGCCGTCAGCAGAAGAATTGTGGAAGCTGACAGGTTTGTCAGAGAACACAGATTTGTTGGGTGGAAACCGGATTTGTTCACCGGTCCCTCTCTTTCTGGAAAGACTTTGGGAATAATTGGCCTCGGAAGAATCGGAAAGGCGGTTGCAGAAAGAGCAAAGGCATTTGGAATGAATATTGTATATTGCAACAGGAAACCACTGCTGCCGAGTGAGGAAGAGAAGTTTAACGTAAGGTACTTAAGCCTTGAAGAGTTGCTAAGAAGCTCTGATTTCATATCTCTTCATGTCCCACTGACAAGAGAGACATATCACTTGTTAAACGAAAAGAGACTCTCTATGATAAAAACCGGAGCTGTTCTGATAAATACGGCAAGGGGACCTATTGTAAATGAGGCTGCTCTGATAGAGTCTCTCAGGAGTGGCAGATTAGCCGCTGCAGGTCTTGATGTTTACGAAGAGGAACCTGAAGTACCTCAGGAGTTGATTGATCTCGGCAACGTAGTTCTTCTTCCGCATATTGGATCTGCCACGAAGGAAGCAAGAACTGAGATGGCAATAATGGTAGGACGAAATGTGGCCGCTGTTCTCGAAGGAAAGGAACCTCCAAACCCAGTGGTATGATCATCTCGTTTCAAAATACCATATAGGACCATGATATTTATTTCCTGTGCTGTCAATTGCCACGATCTGCCAGTAATAGACTGTGTCAGGTGAGAGCCTATCAATGAAGAAGCTATTTGAACTCGTTGTCCCGTAAAGTTGAGGAGTCGGAGATGTCCCAAGGTAGAGATTGTAGCTGACAGGTTCAATGAACGGAGATGATTTTAGACCGACTCTTGCCCCAGAATCTTTGTTAGAAATCCATATATCAATGTTGCTCAGTGCAACATTGTTATTCCTGACAACGATGTCCCAGCTTAGCATTGCACTATCACCATAGACAAGGGTTCCGTTTTGCATGTTGTTAGTGAAAGTGGCTTGAGGCTGCTGATAAAGCGCGTTTGCAGCGGCTACAATAAACAAGGTGAAAAGAACTGCGAAAAATACTCTTTCCATTGTCTGCACCTCCAAGTGATTTGACTGTGGATTAGACAACAAGGTTTTCATTTCAAAAAAGGAGAGTGGAATCATGAAGGTTAAGAACATTGGTGAGGTTTACAGATGTGAGATATGTGGAAATGTGGTTGAAGTGAAGGAAGCAGGCGGCGGAGAGTTGGTCTGCTGTGGTGAGCCTATGAAGCTCGTACAAAAATAAGAAAAGCCCCCTTAACGGGGCTTTTCCTTTAGAAATACATATCGAATCCAAGAAGTACTGGAATTGGCCAGAAGAACAAGGAAAACTTAAACCTATCTGTCATCCTGGTTACATCAATGAAGCTAATCTCCGGAGAGAGCCTCGTCTTGAATTTCTCGGTTGGCTTGAAGAAAGAGTACATGGCCTGCCCTCTCAACCCAAGCGCAAGCATGAATCTTCTGCCAAACAGGTTAAAGGAGAGATTCTCAACCCCTGTAAGGATTCGAGCATCAAGTCCCGCTTCTAGACCGGAGATCTGTCCGAGCGCACCGGAATATGAGAGAGTAGGACCAACGTATAGCATAGTAGGAGTGAAACTCAAATTCCCGGTTCGAGAAGCATTGAAGACTTCGAAACCCATTCTGTAGTACCCATTCACTGAGAACATTCCGAAAAGGAATGGAAAATAGATTACTGAGCCTCCAACGTTGTTGGCATTGAAGTAACTTCCAAAAGAAGCTGTGGCAACGATCAAGAACGAAATCAGTATTACCGCTATCTTCCTCTTCACTAGACCACCTCCTACATTAATTCTGCACGCTCTATTATACATTTCATTGTACGGCTGTGAAAACCTTAACAAACAAATGTCTCACCGCCACTGTTTCCTGAAGTATCGGAAATGAGATCCCATGTTTTCTTCAGTTTCCAGAACCTTCCAACGTTGGCCACTCTTTTCTGATTGTCAACTGAATATATCTTACACAAAAGGAATTTCATCTTCAAGAAACGGATATAGAAATAGTTGATCATAGTACCATATAGTTGCTGGAGGTTGATCAATGGGTGAACTAATTCTTTCCAGAAAAGAGATTCTCTCCTCCCTCGAAGAAGCCGTTAAGAACAGAGGTACAGTTATGGATAACGGTATACTAAAGGTGGATTCCTTTTTGAATCATCAGATTGACCCTCTGCTTATGAAGAGCGCAGGTGAATTGATTGCCGACTATTTCGGAAGCTGCGGAGTGACAAAGGTTTTGACTGCTGAGAGTTCGGGAATTGCTCCCGCCTTAATGGCTGCCATCAGCCTGGGAGCTCAGCTGGTATTCGCGAGAAAAAGGAGACCGATAACAATGCAAAGATATTTGAGCGAATCCGCCCCTTCACACACTAAAGGCGGGATCGTCGAACTGAACATCTCTCTGGATTATCTGGGAAGTGAGGACAGAGTAATCATTGTTGATGACTTTCTTGCAAGCGGTAAAACAATAGAGGCTCTGGCAAGACTTTCGAACAAGACAGGAGCTTCTCTTGTAGGCTTTGCAGCACTAATTGAAAAGACCTTTGAAGAGGGTCGGTCATTACTTGAAAAGTTCGGCGTTCCGATTCTTGGAATAGTCAAGATCTCTTCACTCGACCCGCTTTCCTTTGTGGAAAATGAAATCTAAAAGCTGGAGCTAAACTGAGCACCAAAATTTACAAAAGAAAGAGACAGTCGATTTTTGTCGAAAGAATTCGTGACAGACCAGTATCTGGAACCAACTCTAATGTAGTAGAACGGACCTACGAAGTGAAGTCCTGCGAAAATATCAACGAATCCATTCCCTTTTCCAAGTCCCGTCGATATCTCCAGACCGACGAAGACCCGATCGTTCATCTTAAGGTTAATATCGGCCGCGGGCCCAAAAGAGAAATCCGTCAGCTTGTGATCGTATTCTCTTGAACCCGAAAGAGTGATCCGCTTAAATGATAGCCTTCCCTGAACACCCAGTTGAAGAGAGAAACGATCCAGGTCAGGCAGAATGTAACGGTAAGTAAGTGAAATAGCATCCTGCCTGAACGCAGATTCATATCTAAAGGGAACTTCCGTGCCTGTTGCTTCAAACGAGCTGTTTACAGTGAAGTGAGATAGGCTGAACTCAATCAAATGTTCTTGAGAAAACCTATATCCCACAGTCGGCACAAAGTATGCACGGAAGCTATTTCTCTCAAGAAGCTCTGTGCTTTCCGAACCTCCTATTTCAAGAGAGCCGTTCCATGGCATTGAAACACCGCTTTCAACCTTGAGCTCAAATTTCGCGGAAGAAAACGCTGTAATTGACAAAAGGAGGAGTATTAGGCATATTCGCCTCAAGCTCATGATCTCAATAACCCTCTCTCTATCATCCAGCCAGTAAGCACTCTCACTTTCTCTATTTCGACTCTATAATGTATACTGGCGAGGAGCTCAACTGCCTCTCTTCCTCCAATTACAGCAGCACCCCCTACAGTGAAGTCTGCGATACTTGCGAAATCTATCCCAAGTTCATCTTTGAGATTCTGAGGAAACGTCTTGATCCATTCAAGACCTAGAGAACTTTCAAAAGCAGGCTCCAGCGGACTCAACGAAGGCAAATTGCCTGAATCGTTGAAGCTCCTTCTCAGTACCTCCCCCTCGTAATTCGAGATTAGAAGATCGAATAAATCGTCACTTCCCTCTCTGCCGGCTACCATTTTCAGAATACGATAAAGCTCACCAATCATCTTTCCCTTAACTTCTAGAAGCAAATCAGGATCCGGCTTGACTAACTGATCCAGAGTATTGAGAGCCGATAGTCCTACCCATTCAAGTTCTGCTTCATCCATCATCTGGGGTGTATCAAAATCGGAGTGATAAAATCTATCAGGAAGATGACCCATGAACGGAGAAGGTATTCCAAGAGTAGTGAAGGCACAGTGATCGGATCCTGCCATGAAGGGGATCTCTCCGAATCTCTTCAGTGGATATCCTGAGTTTGAAGGTAATAGTTTTTTGATATTGAGTTCAAGGATTCGCCCCCATCTCTGCGGAAGATAGGGCGGTACTTCAGAAAGGATAAAAGTCGAACCGGTCTTATCCTGATCGGCACCAACCATGTCGAGATTTATTGTATACATTGGAAGCCTGTTCTCTTCCTTAAGCTGAAGCGCGTAGGGAACACTACCCAGATACTCGGGAACAAGAGCAATCTTCACAGAAAAAGGGAATTTCTCATCATTAAGAATTCTTGCTATTTCCGTGGCAAGAGCCGCGCCACTTGCATTATCATCAGCCCCAGGCGAAGGATGACACAAATGAGCGGTTATCAGCACGTCCGGACCTTCTTTGAAACCGGTAGCATCTATCTGGAGTACCTCAAAATTACCTTCAGTCATCTTAGTTTCGACTCTACATCCTACAGCCGCATTCCCGTTTTTCGCGTGATTAAGGAGTATGTCGAACTTTTCCTTGGTGACGGAAAAGGCTACAGCATTTAGATCGGCAGACTTCCTGTCATAAGGAATTGTCAAGTAATTGGTCATTTGAGGCAAATCATTCAAACTGCGGCCAATTTCCTCAAAGGCCTTTCTCATATGGCACAACACAAGACATCTCGCTCCGCCCTCGACCACCGCATTTTGAAAGACCTTCACTGGATCATCGTTGGCAAGAACTGCTTTCCCCGAGTAGTTACCCTTGCCATTATATATTGCAAGAGGTAACGTTTCCCAACCATCACTGCTTCCACTTCCAGAAACAAGGGAGACTTTCGTCACCGCCGTGGAAGTTACGAAAACCCTTTCGGGCGCTTCCAGCCAGAGTTCTCCATATACTGGTTCCCAAGCTAGTGTAGAAAGAATGTTTCCCGTTTTGGTAACTCCGTCGGCAGGATACTCGAATACATGAAATCTCTCCTTCGGAAATCCGGCGCGAAGAAGGTAGCCCTTCAGGGAATACATTGATTCGCTGTAGTCCTTACTTCCCCTCATCCTATGATACCCTGAGAGCATTTCAATGAGAGACTTGACCTTTCTTCCATCCAGTCTTTTGCTCAAGCCAATCCACTCCTATTCAGCATAAGTCATCTTTCTGGTCCAGCCATGGCAAAATTCTCACCTGCGACAAAAGAGGCTTAATCACCATTTTGAATGAGATCGATTTCTGCCGCATCTTCCTATCTTGAGCATGCTGATTGTGCACGTTATCCCTTAACCCGGAAAATCTTAATACTGACCTATTGTCATGAAATGAGACATCAATCCAGCAAGGACTCACGGCATCTGACCTTATCCTTGGTCACAAACTAACTGACGATGAATGCTTTAAGACTAAAAGGCCACCCTTTGAAGCCCAATTTGGTTTCGTAAATCATTCTTCGGCTAACACTCTTGTCGGGGCACTGTAAAATATGCTAGAGCGTTCAGAAGCCAAAAGATAAGGAACACAACATCTAATAATCAACTATGAGCGGTAAGATTGACGTCAATTACTTTTTCCCAGTCATCGATACCCTTTCAAGAAGCGTTCGGTCCAACCGATGGCGGCATTGTTAATCAAAATGATGATTGACCTGACTTCCTCACAAAAAGTGCGCAACTTCCCTCACATCAGCCTCAGAAGAAACAGCTCCTCGAATGAGAGTTGCTGGTTCCCATTTGCGCTTATCTACTGCTGTATTGCACCGACACTTTCTTCATACATGTCCATTATAACGACCGGAGCATCCTATGCAGTGAAGACAAAAGATTTGATTCTTCCCATTCCCTTTCTTAACCGTTGAGCACAACTACTCTTTCGGAGAATCTAAAGTCGCCCCCCGAAACATGACGACCGGTAGAGTTACTATTAACCTAAACGCCGGTCAATCTTTCCGCATGTATCATCGCACATTTCTCAATAGCGGTAAGCTTCACCTCTTGCTCTTCGAAAGTCTCTGCAATTGTATGATAGTGATCATATGCCTTTTTCCAGAAGATCGACGCTTTATCGGGATCACTCTCGTTTCTTGCAATCTTCTCCAGAGTCATTCCCTTCACAAGCCAAAGAGATATGTCATCGCTCTTCAACTTCAACCCTTCTTCAAAGACATCAAGCGCTCTGTAGTACTCTTCGAGACGGTCCCTGAACAGAGTTCCCAATTTCCTTATGTAAACGAGCTTCTCTTCGGGTGATTGAAGGGCTTCGATAAGTCTTTCGTAATCTCCTACTAGGATTTGAAGATCCGCCTTGTTTGCATCCTTTGTCTTAGCCTTCAATTCGGACGAGGTACAGTTCTTCTTCAACGCCTCAATATCATTGGCCTCGTCGGAACTATCTGCGTACTTCTCATATCTCTTGTCGGAAACCAGCCGGGCGATATCCCTCATTTTCTTAAGCAGAAGTCTTCTTCCTTCAACCTCTTGAATCTTCGGCAAGATGGCATCCAGTTTGTCCAGCAACAACTCCTCTTTTCCTACAAAAAGAACGATATATCTGTCAATTCTCTCAACCAGATCGCTGACAACTTCGGCTGAATCTCTCTCCACTGAAGAAAGGATTATATACTTGATTGCAAAATCCAGGTACATCATCTCGTCACCGATCGTCGAGCGGGTAAAGTGAATAGCTCTTAGAAGAAGATCCAATTGATCTTCCCTTGAGATCTCACCTGCCTCAGTAATTACCGTCACATAGATCTCTTTCATTTTAGAGAGCGCTTCTCCACTTTCACCTATAAGGGCTTCTTCAATCTTCTCGAGGGCTGCTCGCGCGAAGATCAATCTATGAGACGCTCTGTAGCAGTCTAGAACCAAATCTATAGCCGGGTTAGAATCCTCGCTTGAATACTCCAAAACCATTCTTTTCCAATGGTAATCATCGAATTCTCCTGCAAATCGAGCAATTTCCTTTGAAAAAGCACGCCTTATTGAGTCATCTGCCTTTCCACAAATATCGATTAGTTCTTCAAACGTCTCGTTACTCGTGGAAATCTTGAGTCTCTCTATTATTGCCCTTATGGCACCACCGAAATCCCCGTTTTCTTCTTTTAGGTGACCCAGTTCTATCAGAAGTCTTTCCTTTTCTTTGTCATTCTGAGATTTCGAAATTCTTCCTTCTGTCTTTGATATCTTCTTTTCCCTTCTTCTTTCACTCACTCTTTTCAATAACATCATTTCCTCCGGCAACAACTGAATGAAATACTTTCAATAAAAGGATACCAGAAAACTCCACATAAAAAACGAGAACTCCTGTTTGAAAAGTGCTCAGAGCGATGACTATCGTCATCAAAGAGATTATATAGCTACAAACGGTTACTCATATCAAAACATCTTCTATGCAGTCAAAAGTCTAACTTGAAAGACTACTACATTTCACACTGATACAGATGAAATATCCATACCGAGAATCAAATCTATCAAAGATCTGCCCCATTCGATCTTGTAACCCCATATTGTTCTCTGTAGAAAGTATATTCGTGCTCCTCTGAACTCGCTAAAAACGCTTTGATCAGACGATTTTGGAATGAATATCACACAGTAACTCTCAGGGTCATCCTGTAGCTCGTACTGTTCAAGATATTCACTGTACTCCGGATCATCTTGAGTATATATCGAACCAGACAGCCCATTTTCAAACCAGTTATTGGAAAGGCGCGCATACTGGATGTAATGGCGCTGCATTACCGACCAATCTCTCCGAAAATCTAGAATTAGGTTCTTCATATCTCCCTCAAGCTCGACAATTGCCATCTCTCTGAGAAGAGCGATTTCGTGACCGCTAAGACCGACCCGTGAACCGGCCTGTTGTTGAAGACGAATCTGAGTAGCATAATCCAGCATCGCCTTCTCATATTGCAGAAAGACTTGATCTGGGCTTCTGAAGAAATTGAATCCCCAAATGTATGATATCGCCAGAAATGCTGTAAGAACAATAAGAAAAGGAAGCCAGAGCTTCAAACTAATGCACCACCCGATTATTTCACATAATCAAAGATAGCACATGTCCACCAAGCGTGATCTCTATCAGAAAGTCCCTTCTTCAAAATAGTCTCAGATGATGTATCATTGTGACTGAATGAGAATGAGAAAGGGAGCTCTATGCTGATAACTTTGAGTAAGGTAGGACATGATTATGGCCAGGACTTTCTGTTCGACGAAGTCTCAACCTCGATCGACAAGAAAGACAAGATAATCCTTCTTGGTAAGAACGGCAGCGGAAAATCAACTCTCATGAGAATAATTTCTGGTGATCTCCTGCCGACTGAAGGAGAGACCTTTCACTCCACAAGTGTGCGGATTGGATATCAGATTCAAAGCAGAATCCCAGATGGACAATTGAGTCTTATGGACTATTATATGCAGGATAAATCCAGCATTCTTCCCGACACGGAGGAATACTATTCCTATGAAAGAAGAGTTAGAAGCATCCTGGTGGGACTTGAATTCTCTGAACAAGACTGGGATAGGCGTCTCGAAACCTTTAGTGGAGGAGAACTAACAAGAATTTCTCTTGGAAAGCTCTTCCTTGTCGACTACGATCTTCTGTTACTGGATGAACCCACAAATCATCTCGATCTTGAATCGACAGAGTGGCTTGTGAATTTCTTGAAAAACTATAAAGGCGCTTTGCTTGTAGTAACTCATGACAGATATCTTATCAGAAACATCGGGAACAGATTCTGGGAGTTGAATGGTGGCTCACTATGGGATTTCACCGGAACCTATGACAAGTACCAGTCAGATAGAGAGATTATGGTCAAAAGTGGCTTAAGAACAAGAGAGAATCTCCTGAAGGAAATCGAAAGACTGGACGCCGTTGCAAAACGCTACAGACTCTGGGGCCAGGAAAAATTCATAAAGCAGGCAATCAACAAAGAAAAGCAAAGAGACAGGCTTAAAGAGCAGTTAGAATCAGTAGATATTCCAGATGAAGAGATGAGACCGACCAAGTTCAGGCTTCCTCAGCCAGATAGGACAGGTTATTCGGTCTTGAAGATCGAAGGACTGTCATTCGGCTTTGGAAATAGGAAACTCTTCAGTAGTTCTTCTGCAGAAATTCACAGACGAACCAAGATCGGCCTTCTGGGTCCTAACGGTAGCGGGAAGACAACCCTGCTGAAGATAATAACAGAGAATCTTGAGGGGTACGTAGGAGAGGTTACATGGGGGCACAACGTTCGTTGGGGTTATCTTTCGCAGCTGACCGAGGATCTTAATTCTTCGAATGATGTGATCACCGAGATTTGGCAAATGATGCGTGGTCAACCCGATTACGAAGTAAGAAAGTATATAGGAAGGTTCGGATTCCCTGGTGATGATGTATTCAAACCGATTTCATCATTAAGCGGGGGAGAAAGAACTAAGCTGGCCCTGGCTAAACTAATTCTCTCTCGACCAAACGTTCTGGTCATGGATGAGCCGACAAACAATCTCGATATCTGGTCGATTGAGAGTCTCGAAGAAGTATTGAAGGAATACGAAGGCTGCATAATCCTTGTTTCCCACGACAGAGAGTTTGTTCAAAACGTGTGTGATCGCTTTTTAATGATAGACAGACAGAAGTTAAGATTTGTATCCTCAGTGGGAGAGTATCTTAGGAGGAACCAAAGAGACGTCGACTCATCGGGCAATGAAGAGGCTAGGCTCAGTTTTCAGGAGAAGCGGAAACTCTCCAACAAAAAGAAAACAATCGTCGAAAAGCTTCAACAACTGATTGACGAGGAGCAGAATTTGTCAAAGGATGTAGAAAGTGCCCAACTTAAGATGGGCCTGTATGCGACTGACTATGAGAAGCTACAACAACTCCAGCGGAACGTAGAGCAGGCAGAAGAAAGACTTCTGGAGATAATTGAAGAAAGAGAGATTTTGCAGAGGGATCTTCAGGAACTCTCAATATTGTTGGAAGAGCAATCATAGTACTAGAAAAGCTGCCGATACTATTGAAAGGCCTATAAAGAGATCGGCGAAGACCAGATATCTTTCGAAATTCCGCTTATCAACTTCAATGATAGATCTGGGATCACTGGCTCCTTTTCTCATAACCCTGTCAGCACCATACCAGAGAAAAGAAGTTATAGCCACAGAAATGAAGAAAATCAGACTCCACATAACCGAAGCCGAATTAATAAATATTATCGAGATCGCGGCGCCTACGACAACCAACGTTATTGCTATCGCAGAAATTCTTATGGTCTCCCAAAAAGTATAGAGATAACCCTGCACCTGAGCTTCCGTTCTGGGGTCACGCATGGGCAACATAAACACTGAAACAAGCAACCCTCCACCCGCCCACAGGACATAAGAAAAGATAAAGATTACCATGGTTGCACCTTCGAAAAATCCCATATAAATCACTCCCAAAAGGGCTGCTAGTCTAATTTCTTTGCAGAAAACAACAAACAACTCTATCCGAAAATGAACACGTTTTTCAAGCACGTTCTACAAAAATCATTATAGCAGATAAGGGAATAACACTAGATCCAGGGTCCCTACCAACAAATTGAGAAATAGGCTGGACAGATTCAAGAGGACCGAGGATAGAGGTATGAAGATCAAGACACCAGCTAGGCGGGACACGATTTGTAAGCCGGCCTGCTGACGTAGGACGGCTCCGCTCCGCGGGGCAACAAAGGATCGGGTTAAAAGAGTGGGTTAGGAAACACGGGTTAACAAGACCGGGTAGAAGGAAACAGAACGGATAATACTTATTTGCTGGTGCAGGGCAATCACCTTCGGTGGCCAGTCTTTGCTTTGCGGGAAAAGAACCGCTTGTCTAGAAAACGCTGAACGGTTTTGAACCCACCTTGATCGTCAGAGGTAGGTCGTTCTCCGGAACGAGGGATTTTTGGAGGAAAGATACTCGTGAAATGATAGCGGCCGCTCAAAAACCCTGTTTGACCAGCATCGTCAGCATGATTCATAATTGAAACGCAAAACTTCTAAGGAAGCCTGATCATAGTACTTTGAGGTTCAGCAACTTTAAAGCCGAATCTCTCATATAGTGAGTGCGCATCCTTTGTATTTAGCATTCCCCTAAGTCCTCTCAGTTTTTCGTGGGCCAGAACACATTCTACCAACCATTTTCCAAGACCATTTCCTCTGAATTCTTCCAATACAAACACGTCTGCAAGATAGTATATAGTAGCAAAGTCGCTTATCACTCTCGCAAATCCAATCTGTTCAATATTCATAAGCAGAGAGAAACACAGTGAACTATCGATAGATCTATCAATCTGCTCCTCAGTTCGATTCTTCCCCCAGTATGAACTATCGAGAATATATCGCTTAACTAGATCTCTACTAACCATCTCTTTATTGTCGGTCACTGTATAATCACCGTTTCGAATTTCCATCTGAACCTCCGTTGATATCTGGTAAAGTATTATCATTATATGAGGGAGATTATTGCTAAGACGATCATTTCACCTTTTCGGGAGCGATCCACCAGCTATAAGAGATTCACTTACAATCCGTATCGTGGTTGTCAACACGCATGTATCTACTGCGATTCTCGCAGCCTGTGCTATGGAATAGATGATTTCGAAGACGTCGCCTACAAGTCAAATGCTGTAGAACTCTTGGAGACAGAAATGAAAAGAAAGAGAAAGAAGGGCATAATTTACACGGGATCAATGAGCGATCCCTATTTGCCGGCAGAAGAAGAGCTAGAGATTACGAAAAGATCTCTCGAGGTAATTCGTGACTGTGGGTTCGGGGTGCAAATAACCACAAAGAGCGACCTGATAGTGAGAGATCTGGATTTACTGAAAGACATTTCTGAGCGATACTGCTCGGTGGTATTCACGCTCACTACAACTGATGAAATGTTAGCAAACAAGATTGAAGCAGCGGCACCTTCACCTTCCAGAAGGATTGCAGCTATCCAAGCTCTTGTTGATGGGGGTATCCATGTGGGAATTGCTATGACGCCAATCCTACCGTTTATTGAAGATGATGAGGACAATCTTTCAGCTATACTTACAACTGCAAAAGATGCAGGTGCAAGCTTCGTGTATGCTTCAACTGGAATGACTTTGAGAGATAGACAGAGAGAGTATTACTACAAGAAACTCGATCAGTACTTTCCCGGCCTGACCGAAATATATAGAAAAACATACGGAGACATGTATTCCTGTAGCTCCCCAAAATCCCGTGAGCTAAAGAACTTTATCAAGACTAAAGCTAACTTGCTTGGCATCAGACTTCTTTCATTTGGAGAACCAATTGTTTGCCCTGATCTTGACTCACAACGAACGCTATTTTAGCATACGATCGCTTTCCAAGAAACTCGTAAATCGCTGCAAACTGTATACAACGAAAATACTTTCTTCTGCAAACTAAAAGATGGCTTCTTCAGAAAGGACTTCTCACAATGGCTGAAGAGGTGACTTATGTGGTAAAATATCTTCGAGTTAACCCTTAGACCGCTTCGCTGTCCTTGCAAGGGCAGCGTTTTTTTGGTCTATCGATTGCCGGTCACACTACTTGCCTTTTCTCATTTAAATTCTCTTCTTCATCGAGACTCTCAATATCACAGGTTGCTCCAAGAGAAAAACTCTTCGTTTGGCCTCCCTTTAGAGGCCCGAAAATGGCTGTATTTAACATTGCCATGAGCATGACGAAAAAAGGTGCTTGATCGCGCACGTCCCAGGAATCATCCTTAAGTCTCTTTCTACTTCTGAAGAAGCCTTTCAGATTACCGAACTTCCCTTTAAACAGCGTGCTGAAAAACCAGCCAATCTCCATAGCGGTCGTATAGGTTCCGTTCCCGATTTTCAAAGGGGATAGTCGGACAACCTTGTTTCTGATCACCAAATCGATATAGGCGCTTACCATATCTAATCCAGAAGTGTACGCCACCAGTAATCCGGGACTCATTCTGGGATTGACGTCTACAAGATAGTATCCATTGCTATCTCTGTCATGTAGAAAATCCATTGATATAAACCCTGAATAGTTGAGATCACTGACAATCTTCTTTACATTGCCAAGCACCTCTTCACACTCTATCGAGATTCTGCAAGTGCCTATTCCACCTGATTCCGGATACTCTCTCAAATTGTGATAGATGATGTTTCCTATGAGTTGACCATTGTAAGCTAAACCAGTTGTACATATTTGGTAGGGATGCTTCCACTCCTGGACAAGATACTTGTCACCATCAAGGTCCTTCGAAAATTTGATGAATTCATCATGGGAGTTGACTTTTGTAACGCCTTCAGCAGAGCGAAGATTTCTAGGTTTTATCACTACCGGGAAGCTGCTGTCAGCAGGTTCAAAGTTCTCCAGAAGCATCGTCCTAGGAACGCTTATCCCGAGAGACCTGGCGTAACTGGTCATGGATAATTTGTCGTGTAGCAGCCTAATATGCTCATAAGAAGGAATCATCATCTTGACTCGCCCCTGCAGCAAATCTGAATGCTTGCTCAATACAAAGCCCTCTTCAAACGTTGGACACAAAACGTCAATTTCCATTTCCTCTATCTTCTCCAAAACGCAACGAACGAAAGCTTCGCCATTCTCACTTACAGAAGGATAGACAAACTTACCTTTGAGGTACCTTGAATAAAGCCCCGCACTTAACTTTCTGCTGTCGGCGGCGAACACTTCATGGCCACCTTTAGCCAGAATCCTAATGGTATTAATTGCGTACCACATTCTTGCACCAGTTACTAGAACCCTCAAACGTATACCTCCCGCCAAGCGAATTGAAGACAAGATTTTCTCAAAACCATATTAAGCTAAGAAGGTAACAGCTATGTTGTCTATCGGATTTCACTGATTCTGCATCTCACAGTCCTTGTGCCTTATAACATAACATTTCGAAATATGAATATAGATCAATGCCAATCATGCCAATCAAGCGTGACTCAATTTGCACATCCATTTACATAACAAATACGATTTGGTTTCTTTGAGAATAAATTGTATAATATCTCTGAAAGGTTGACGGTTAACTTCAGTCACAATGTGTTCATAATGTACTCGATGACATAGTACAGTTAGCCGCAATCCGGACAACTCCTCGTTTCGTAGCAATTCCCCCTTCGATTCCTGACGCCAGTCAGGAATCCTTTTTTTGAAGACCAACTTTTTTTCTTCTTTGATAATAAAAAGACCGCCTAATGGCGGCCTCGATAGCTATTATGACTACTTAAGTTTGTCAATTAGTGATGAAATTGAATCCGCTGCTTCTTGAGGTACTCTGTCGAAACCTCCTCTATCCACTTCTCTTGAGCGAAGGAAGTTCAACCTGTCAACCAGTCTGTCCCTAACGAGCTTCTTGTAATCTTCGTCAGAAAAATTGGGCTGAAAACCCTCGATCTCCATTACCTCAAGTTTCTGGAACGGTTCCCAGGAAACGAATTCAGCGCGGTTCTCGACAATTGATTCAAGAATTCGGAGTGTAAGCTCTTTCGGAACCTTAGTTTGACCGAAGTGTCCCGTATTGAATATGTAACATTCAATATTTCTTCTGTCGAACAGTTCAAGATAACGGTTAAAATCGTCAGATAGTGGATATGTTCTGAACGGATTGGCATAAGGCTCAATAACAAGTGCATCGGGATCAACTCCCGGTGCCAACCGCTCGGCAGAGGTTCTCTTTGTTGCTAGAGTAGCACCCATGGCTGATGCTAAAACGGGATCTTTAACCTTTATTACAGGAGGAATTGATGGGTCCTTCATCAACCAGATAATAGCGTCCACAGGCTCGTCAAATTTGTCTACTCTATTTGGAGACCAAAGCTTTGATTTGATTGCCCGTCCATTACCGTTGCGAAGATCTTCAGTCACAATAACAATTTTTCCCTCATCGTCCTGGGTGGCCCCGACATTCTGAACAGACAGAAGGAATTTGTTATCTTCGCTGCTCAAAGGATAATCCGAAGTCTTGTCAAAGTAGGAAGGTTCTAACGCCACGGAGGACCCATCGGAAGAAGATATCACGAACGCATCGTCATGTAAGACCGTTACGTCATACTTTTCTCCATGTTTAGCATGCGTCAGAGTGGATTTTCCTGACCCGGAGAGGCCAAAGAATCCCACAACAAATTTCCTATCCTTCAGATTGTACCTCTTCTGCCCACCATGACAGGCCGCAAAACCCTGTCTGTTAGCGCATCCCCACGCTAGGGTTAGGGTTCCTTTCTTGAATTCACCAAAGTACCTCATCCCAAGAATAGCTGCGCAGTTGTGCTCCGGATCGAAGAATGAAAGACCCAAAGGGTGGTCGGGATGTTGCCAATCTGGATTGGAAAAAACAAAGATGTCTCCTTCATTTTCGCATCTTTCCGAAGACTCATACATTTCATTGTAGCACTCGTTTATAGGCTGGAAATTCAACAACCAATTGTAGATCAGGTTCTCATGAGTTTCGGGAACAAGTAGGTGGGCCTTGACCATGAAATCTCTGTCGAGCCCTATATAAGCCTGCGCATGATACATTTTCTGTCTCCTGGTGTTGTAGATCGCTTCTCTAATCTTAGCTCCATATTCTGCTTCATTTACTCCAGGTTCTCCAATAATTCTTCTCGCGGATGCGCATCTTCCCGTCACGGCACCATCGTTGAAGAGAAGCACTTTTGAGTCGGATTCAAGTCCAATTTTCTCAGGTCTGTAAACTGGAAGATCTGTGACTATGGTACCTGGAGAGCTTTTAGCCAGCTTGTATGCTTCACTTGGCGAAAAGACCGGCACAACATTATTTCCGTAGAAGGCAGTTTCTATTGTTACCCTAGACATTGAGAAGAGGGGATTGCCTCTTCCGATTTTTCCCCTTATGAATCTGGACCCTGTTGACATTCTTCACCTCCAAAAACCAAAAAGATTAGCAAATTCCTCGGTCGAAGATCTCTCTACCTTAAGAACCAAAAAAGTTCGCAAAATCCACATAGATTGTGCGAATTACGATTAATTTTGCATCTTTGACCAAGATACGGGAAATCGCGATAAGACTATTTACAAAAAATACTGTAGAGTTATTATGGGTTAAGGCAACCAATCAGCGCGCCGCCATTCTTGAACTCCCACCACTGCTCTTCATAAGGTTGATTTTCGGCTTCTCCAGTTTTCCTCTCTAGAGAAAAGCTCCGCGATCTTGACAATCACCTTAACTGCCTTGTCCATTGAACTGGTAGGAATGTATTCGTATCTTCCATGAAAATTATGACCCCCAGTGAAGATATTAGGCGTCGGAAGTCCCATAAAAGAAAGACGAGCTCCGTCTGTTCCTCCTCTTACAGGCTCTATTCTTGGCTCTATTGAGAGACTCTCCATGGCCCTCTTGGCAATCTCTACTACGATCATCTCTTCTTCGATCTTCTCTTTCATATTGCAATAGGAATCTTTCATATTGAAAGCTATCGTGTCTTCTCCGTACTTCGAATTCAGGAAAGCCGCTATTTCCACAACCAACTTCTTCTTCTTTTCGAACTTCTCTTTCGAATGATCTCGGATTATGTACTTGAGGACTGTCTCCTCCACTGATCCTTTTATGCTTCCCAGATGAAAGAAACCTTCCCGCTGCTCGGTTACAGCCGGTACCTCGTTTGAAGGCAGCATGCCGTTGAACTCGCATGCAATCAGAAGAGAATTCTTCATCCTACCTTTAGCGCTTCCTGGATGAATATTCAATCCTTTGACAACAACTTCGACACTGGCTGCGTTGAATGTCTCGTACTGAAGTTCTCCAAGAGCCCCTCCATCAACGGTATAAGCGTAATCGGCTCCAAATTTCTCTACATCGAAATGCTCTGTCCCTTTTCCAACCTCCTCATCCGGCGTAAATGCAATTCTTATCTTTCCGTGCTTGATTTCGGGATTTGAGATCAAGTACTCCATAGCGGTTATAATTTCCGCGACTCCTGCTTTGTCATCGGCACCAAGCAGAGTAGTCCCATCCGTTACAATAAGCCTCTCCCCAACGTAGTTACACATCTCAGGATAGAGATCAGGATCAATAAAGATATTCTTCTCTTCGTTGATCGGTATCTTTCCTCCTTGATAGTCAATAATCGAAGGTTTGATGTCCTTCCCGCTCATATCGGGGCTGGTATCCATGTGGGCTATAAATCCAATAACGGGAACGTCTGATTCGATATTTGATGGCAAGGTCCCCATTACGTAGCCATAATCATCCAGAACAACCTCTTTCAATCCTATTGACTCCATCTCTGCTCTAAGAATTTTTGCGAGTTCCAGTTGAGTATTAGTCGAAGGGAATGTCTTAGATTCGAAACTGGAAGTAGTTTCTACAGACACATACTCTAGAAATCTCTTAATCAGTCTTTCCATCATTATTCTCCTTTCTCTGTCTTGACTTGTTCTTATGTATGAGAACTTCTATCAACTCTCTCGGTCTTGCCGCAAATCGATTGGCTAATACGGCTGCAGAATTGAAAACCATTCCGGACACAGATACCACTTTTCTAGTCTTAACTCTTTTTAAGAGTATCAGAGAAATTCCTCTTAGAATGAAGGTAACAAGAAAAAGGATCTGAATTCCAAAGAATTGATGACCGCTGAAAGTCCAGCTATATCTGTTCAAATATGATGCTAGAAATCCGCCCATAAGTGAACCTGCAAGAGCGGAGGTGCCATTCGCGAATGAGAGCAATGCATAATAAGACTGCACATCTACTCCTCTTAGGAGCTCAAGCATGGTAGTAAATAGACACAGGTTTATAGCACTCCACGAAGCAGTCCCAATCAACGTGTCGATGTACAAAAGATATACCGTTCCACTGTCCATAAACAACCACAGTGAGGTTTTCAAAAACGCTCCAAAGACTCCGAACTCTAGAACTGCCTGCCCTCCGATTTTATCAGCCATCTTTCCCCACAATAGATAGAATAACATCGTTAGAAGCGAACTAAAGACGTTAAGTAAACTGAGAAAGGAATAGTCTAGCTTCATATTGACCAGCTCATGATAAGCGAAAAACGGTGAAGTGATTGCTATCGAGAGACTCCAGAAAGAATAGAAGCGCAGATATGGCATAAACTTCTTGTCTCTCACAACAGCCTTGAATAAGCCTCTTCCGTAGCTTATTTCATGTGGAGGATCGTAATGGAAACCCAGCAATAATAAGCTTATTACCGCGCTGATAACTCCAAGAGTAGTGATGGCTAGAAATCCCGTTTTCCCAGGAAATGAATCAAGAATGAACGAGTACAGAAGCGTTATAAGCATATTTGTAATTGTGAATGTCACGTTTCTCATGCTGAAAAACTTGGCAGAGCCTATAGAGGGGACAACATCTCTAATGATTGATACCCAGAAATTGCCTGCAAGACTTGCAGAAAGCGAAAAGAAAGAAAGAATTACTAGCAGAAGAGACTGTCTGTTTATTCCTAAAGCAAGTGTGACCGGAATGAATGCCGTAGATAATCTTCCTGCAGAAGCACAGATCATCATTGCTCGCTTTCTGCTTCCCGCGGCTCTCAGAATTGAAGGAGCAATCAGCTGAACAAATTGTGAGACAGATGGAAGAACTCCGATCAAAGCTATAACCGGTTCAGAGGCTCCAAATTCGAGAGCAAGCCCGGTCCCAAGGAAGCCCTGAGTAATCAAGAAGAAACCATTATAGATAGCACCCTCAAAAACCGACAGGACCCTCGTTTGACTATTTTTATCCAATTAATACATCTCCGGCTATGAATATATTGGAACAGGCATTCTCCATTTGCAAAGTTTCAAATAAAAACGTTCACCAGAAAAGGTTTCATTCGGGGAGAATCAATTCAGGAATCAGCAGGACTTCAAGTTAACTAAATGTTTACAAATAAAAGCCGACAATCCTGCTCCACTATGTTGACAAACCCGACTTCTTTGGGTAGAATTAAATCAAATAGATAAGAAACCCTGAAACCCCAAAAGCTCGAACGGTCATTAAAAAAGACAAAGCACATGAGTACCGATATGCAAGTCCCCCATTACCCCCCAAGTATGGATGAAGGACAGGCATGTTGAAACCCCCTGGAATATCCCGATTTAAGCCGCCACAATGGCGGCTTTTTTTTACTCAAAGATTGCAGCAACACCAATTAAGCCGGGCCCTGTGTGACAAACAAGAGATTGAGAGATCTGTCCAGTAATTATCTCACTTATTCCTGCTGCCTCAATCTCGCCTACAGCCATATTGAAAAATTCTCTAGTCTTCTCACTTTTGTCCGATGTATAAGCGGCAATGTGCAGCAATTTTTTGCCCTCAATGAAATGCAAGAGCTTCTTTACCGAAGCTTTAACGGCTCTCTTCATGCCTCTTTCTTTTGAAACACTGTGATAGATCCCATCTTCGCCAACGGTTATTACAGGCTTCAGATCGAGAAAATCCCCGATTGTTGCGGTAACCTTTCCAATTCGTCCTCCGGCCTTAAGAAACTTTAGAACAGGTATGCAGAAGAAGACCTTGGATTTACTCACAGAATCGCGGATCTCGCTCACTACCTCTTCAAAGGCCAACCCTCGCCGGACCAGATCTATCCCCTTCATAGCAAGCAGCCCTGAACCAATCGAAATGTTCTTCGAGTCTACTACCTCAACGTTTACATCGGAGTGCCTTTCGGAGAAGTCTCTGACAAAAGTCTTCACTTGACCAAGAGTCCCACTTAGGCCACTGGAAATTCCAATATATAGGAACTCCCTGAATCCCTTTTCGTAAAGGCTGTCAAAAGCCTCTCCGATTTCCGATTGTCTTGGAAGTGATGTCTTTGGAAACTTATCTTCCATGTACTGAAGAAGATCTGAAGCAGTGATATCAATGTTGTCTCTATATTCCTTACCATCGAGGATTATCTTCAATGGAATGACTCTTACGTCATTACCTGCTTTCATTGATTCGGGAAGATCACATCCAGAATCGACTATGACTCCAATCATTTGGCAAACCCCCTGTCAAAAAGGTCTCTCTTACGCTTCCATATGACCCCTGTTTTCGCCAATCCGTTCAGAAAGGCTTCCTATAACCAACAAATTGAACAACTCGACAACGCCCACTATTCATTCGAAATCTGTTTCACATAGTTCTAATGAAATCCCTGAAGTATTCAAAGCTCTTCTTTGGAATACGTTTCAAATCATTATTATAATCCACATACACCAGGCCAAATCTCTTGGAAAAACCACGCGCCCATTCAAAATTATCCATCAAGGTCCAGACAAAATAACCTTTCAAATCCACTCCTCCCTTTATTGCATTAAGAGCAGCGGAGAAATGCTGTCTCAGATACTCAATTCTACGATGATCATCAACGGAGCCATTCAACAACTTATCTTTGCACGCAATGCCGTTCTCGGTAATGTATATCGGTTTCTTGCCGTACTGCTTGTAGGCCTTGAAAAGAAAAGCTTCAAGCCCCTCCGGATAGATCTCCCAGCCCATCTCGCTCTTCGGTAGTTCTCCTTGAACGACTTCGGTGCCTAGTATGCTTGATTCTTCTCTTCTAACTAGGTTTCTTGTGTAATAATTCACTCCCCAGAAGTCGAAGGGTACCGATATGATTTCCATATCTTCGCTTTCGATATTTGGTGTCAGTCCAGCATTTTCGAAGAGCGCAAAGAGTTCAGAGGGATATTCACCAGTCAGTGGAGTTTCAAAGAACCAACCGTTTACGAATTGATCATAGATTTTTGTAGCACGGAGATCTTCTTTAGAATCCGTCACGGGCTCAACAAAAGTGGAGACATTTGTAAGACCGATCAGGCCATCTTTGACGTCTTCTCTGAAACGTCTCACTGCTTCACCGTGAGAAAGCAGGAGATTGTGAGCGACAGAAAGTGACATTTTCAGGTCTCTCTTTCCGGGAGCATGTTCACCCCAAAGATAGCTCACGTGAGAAGAGCAGTAAGGTTCATTCAAAGTGATCCAGTACTTAACTCTGTCACCCAATCTGTAAAACATCAGACTTGAGTAATCGGCAAAGTAATTACTGATATCTCTGCACTCCCATCCACCGAATCTAGCCTGCAAATCTAGAGGAAGATCCCAGTGATACAGAGTGACAATAGGTTGTATTTCTCTTTCCAGAAGTTTGTCGACCAGTTTATCGTAGAAATCAATACCTTTTTGATTTGTCGTGCCACGCCCCTTTGGAAGTACTCTCGGCCAGGATATGGAGAATCGATAAGAATTCAGTCCAAGTGCAGTCATGAGATCAATATCTTCTGTGAATCTGTGATAATGGTCACAAGCAACATCGCCACTTTCCCCGAAATCTATCCTCCCGGGCTTGTGGGAGAAATCCGACCAAATCGACGGACCTTTACCTTCTTCAAGATCGGCTCCTTCAATCTGATAAGCTGCCGTTGCAACACCCCATAGAAAGTCTTCAGGAAAACCTGCTGCCAAAGTATTTCCCTCCTCAGTTCATCTCAACAGACAAATCCTACCATATCATTGGAGCTATCAAGTTTACCTGGGAAGTCTCGAAAGGAAACGTGAAAACCTTTTCGTTCTGATCAAAAGGGCTACGGGTTGTATTAATATTGAATGTGATGAAGCGGTTCCGAATCCGTAGTGTTTTTCGATTCTTTGCATTCGAGAGATGACTTAAAATCTGGGAGGCAGCAGTGATGAATTTGCTATCGAATTTTTTGGTCCCCGCGGGAAATCTCATTATGTTTGCAATAGGAGGAGTTCTAATATTCCTGGCAATAAAGAAGCAATATGAACCGATGCTGCTCTTGCCGATAGGCTTCGGAGCGATTCTCACGAATATTCCGGGATCATCGGCCATCGGAGAGCACGGTGTCCTTACAATTCTCTATGAAGCCGGAATAGCAAATGAACTATTCCCTGCTCTGATCTTCATTGGAATAGGAGCAATGATAGATTTCGGACCTCTACTTCAAAAACCCGTGATGTTCTTTTACGGAGCAGCGGCACAGCTAGGAATCTTTCTTACTATAATCGTAGCAGCTTTACTTGGATTCGATATCAGAGAGGCAATATCCATCGGTATCATTGGCACTGCGGATGGCCCCACATCCATATATGTCGCAAGTAGACTTGCCATTCACATGCTCGGACCGATCTCAGTCGCCGCATACTCATACATGGCTCTGGTGCCTGTTGTTCAACCACCTATAATCAAGTTGCTTACTACGAAAGAAGAAAGAAGGATCAGAATGGATAATAGAACCGAGAAAGTTCCCAAGTATGTCAGGATACTGTTTCCAATACTCGTTACACTTCTTGCCGGAATTATTGCTCCAGTAAGCGTTGCATTGATCGGAATGCTCATGTTCGGGAATTTGATAAGAGAATCCGGAGTCCTTAACAAACTTAGTAATGCTGCCCAGAATGAGCTTTCCAACATCATCACTCTCTTTTTGGGGATCGCTATTGGCTCGACGATGACGGCAAGCGCGTTTCTAAATCAAAGGACTCTG
>ENA-OSEO01000499-OSEO01000499.1-sediment-metagenome-genome-assembly--contig:-NODE-499-length-98491-cov-15.047605_pt1 | contig 98491 bp, 80 predicted proteins | sample MGYA00237883_ERZ534232 | MGnify/ENA metagenome assembly ERZ534232
TGGAGCGGGAAACGGGATTCGAACCCGCGACCCTCAGCTTGGAAGGCTGACGCTCTAGCCAACTGAGCTATTCCCGCCCTTGTTTAAAGCAAAGGACCTTTAGGCGAGGGGCAAGCAGCTAACCGGACTTAACTCAGACGATCAAAATGCCGTTCAAAACGGCTCCTCCAAATCAGCCACGTGGTGGAGAGGGGAGGATTCGAACCTCCGAAGGCTTCGCCGTCAGATTTACAGTCTGATCCCTTTGACCGCTCGGGAACCTCTCCGTAGACCCCTGGAGCCAGCGAAGGGAATCGAACCCCCGACCCACTGATTACAAGTCAGTTGCTCTACCGTCTGAGCTACGCTGGCCTTTGCAAAAGGCAAATCGTAAATATAATTTGAGGCTTCTCCTTTTTCAAAGGCACAAATCCCTACCCTTGGCTGGATTTTCATAAAACAGGTCACGCATCCACCGATTTTCTCTCTTTTTCACTTAAATACAGGCTTTTTCGCTTGGGCAGTCCTACTGTTCAGAGATTATCTTGGATACTATAAAAAAGACAAAATCATTTTGCAAGGGTTTCCTTTCGTTTCACACACCTGATTTTGCTTTAAGAAATGGCGCAAAGAACGGGGGAAAGTTGACTTTCATGCGTCTGGAGATCAGGTTTGTATCCGGTCGGGGCTTCACACCGCATTTTGTTTGACATTTTTTGCATTATCATTTATTCCTCACAGAAGTTTTGCCGGAAAACACGGCTCGGTCCATAGGGTTTCCCGATGGCCAAGGGAGTCGCATAATTCTGCATTGCATAAAGGGGAGGTGGCATATGATGGCTTTGGCTGGAGGTCTGGTAGCACTTGTCTTGGGAATAGTGGGGATCGTCATGTGGTGGGAATATTTTGTAAAGGCGCTCATGGCTGGAATTCCTGTAATGCTTTTACTGGGTGGAGCCTTGGCCACTTATCTGGGCATTGAAGAGATCAAAGATAAGAAGGCTGCCGAGCGTTTCGACACCGAAAAGGACGACCTGAAGCGGGAGGTAGACAATCTCAAGAAAGAGCTGAAGGATATGAAGGGAGATAAGGAAATCGAAGAGAGAAAGGATTGAGCGGGGTTTCTTTCTCATAAAGGGTAAGGGTCTGCATGCGGAGGATTTCTCCATGCCGCATGCGGAACCTTTTACAGCGTTCACCCTGCGATCTCCAGGGTGCTGAAGAAAAATCCGATTTCATATTCCGCGGTCGCCTTGGAATCTGAACCGTGGACGACGTTTTTTTCGATATCGGTCGCGAAGTCCCGTCGTATGGTTCCTTCTGCCGCCTTTCTGTGATCGGTGGCCCCCATCAGGGTTCGGTATCTTTCTATCGCATCTTTCCCTTCCAGGACCATCACCACGCAAGGCCCGGAGCTCATGAAACCCGTCACACTTTCGTAGAAAGGTTTCCCTTCATGAACTTTATAAAAACCCTTTGCCTGCTCCTTTGAAAGTTTTATCATCTTTAGAGCCACAATTCTCAGTTCGGCCTCTTCCAACCGCTCCATAACCCGTCCGATGAGTTTTCTGGCCACGCCATCGGGTTTGATGATACCGAGCGTTCTTTCTTTCATTGACAACTGTCCTCCTGCGCATGTTGATTAGCCTTCGAGACAGTTGCTATAGACCACACTTATCGGATCCCGTCAAGAGGTTGAACCCAGGGGATTCAATCATAGGAAAGGAACCCAAGAATGAAACCATCAAGTGAGAAAAACAAATCATGCCGCCGGAGGATGGCGCCTGAGCATCTTTTCAGGTTCGACTGCTCTCCCGGCGTATCCTGCTTTACCCAATGCTGCCAGGATGTCACGATCGTGTTGACGCCCTATGATCTGCTGCGACTCAAGAACCGCTTGGGCATGGGTTCCGACGATTTCCTGGAGCGCCATACATTGGTCATTCCCAGGGAAAAGAGGGTAATACCAATGGTGGTGTTAAAAATGAACGAAACCGACAAGAAATGTCCGTTCGTCACTGAGACCGGATGCGCGATTTACGAGGACAGGCCCTGGGCGTGCAGGATGTTTCCACTCAATACGGAAGGCGACGGGACCTTTGATCTGGTCTCCAATGCGCAACGATGCAAGGGGCTGGAACAGGATACCGAATGGAAGATAGAGGAGTGGCTCAAGGAGCAGGGAATCACGCCCTTTGAAGAGATGAATGAGCTGCTCAGCACCATCACGATCCCGATGCAGATCCATGAAGGAGAAATAGAAAACCCGCAAATCGCGAAGATGGTCTTCATGTGTCTGTACAACACCGACAAGTTCAGAGAATTCGTATTCAAGAGCTCTTTCCTGGACCGGTTCGAGGTCGAGGAACCCGAGCGGATCAATCTCGTAAGAACAGATGACCTGGAGTTGTTGAAATTTGCAATGGACTGGATCAAGTTCGGCGTCTTTGGCGAAAAGTTGTTCTGGGTGAAAGAGACTGCCAGTGGGACCAAATAGCGCCGGAGAAATTTTCAGGCCGCTCCCGGACAGCTCGTTCAGGTTCAGGTGCTACAAAGAGATCTCGTGCTTCACGAGATGTTGCGCCGCCCTGAATCTCCAGTTGACGCCCTACGATATCCTCCGGCTGAAGAACCGCCTTGGTATTACCTCTGGCGACTTTCTTGATCAATATGGGGAGACCGTGTTTGAAGGACATTCGCGTTTTCCCATGGTCAGGCTCAGGATGCAGGAAGGGGCACAGAAACGGTGCCCATTTGTCACCTCTTCAGGCTGCTCCATTTACGAAGACCGCCCCGGATCGTGCCGGCTCTACCCTTTAGGCAGGGCTGCGATGAAGGTTGAGGCCCGGAATACCAGGGAAAAATATTTCCTTGTGCAGGAAGCCCACTGCCGCGGTTTCGAGGAAAATCGGGAGTGGACGGTCGATGAGTGGATGAAGGGCGAGGGAATGTCCGACTATAATGAGATGAACGATCTCTGGCTGGAGGTCCTGTCTCTGCCCAAAGGGCTGGGTCCGGAAAAAGACCTGCCCCGAAAGCTGCAGATGTTTTTCATGGCGTCCTATAACCTCGACCGATTCAGGAGCTTTCTCTTTGAGGGGCCCTTCTTAAAACGATTTCATGTCGAGCAAGAACTGCTGGAGCGGATGGCGGAGGACGAGATTTCCTTGCTGCGTTTTTCCTTCCATTGGCTGAAATTCAGCCTTTATGGAGAGCCTTCCGCGGTTTTTCAACCGAGGGCCTAGTTAAACCGTTAACTATTCTTCCTGTTTCCTCGGCCCGATATACCCGGCCAGACCTTTTATGATGCCGTCTATTTCCTCGCTGTGTTCCCCGAGGAACCGGAACATTCGCTCGGACTTTGCCCTGAGCACCATTCCGTTCTTCTCTCCGATTTCAGAAGTCTTGATCAGTCGGCCGTTTCGATAAAGGTAGAGGATGATCGCATCGTCCGCATCGGGGACAACTTCGAATTTCTTCTGCAGATAGTCGAGCCAATACCCGAACTCGTCGGGGTGTTCAAGATGGTCCACGGGTATGCCCACTTCAAGTGCCAGCCCATCGAGCGTTCCCGGTCCATTCCCGGTGTCACCCAGATGGGTGAGAACATGGGCAAGTTGGTGAATCAGTACGGAATCGTCGATGTCGGGCGAAATGGCCAGATAGACGTGGTCCGGATCCAACTTCCTGGTCTTGTACGGGTTGACGAAAATGCCTCCCCCGCGGCCTTCTTCGGCCTCGTTGTGCCCGCTCCCATGAAACCCCAGGTCCACATAGCTCTTGAGGTCCACATACTTTATGCCGACCCGCTTTCCGGTCAGCTCAAAAATGTTCAACCCGTTTGCCATTGCCCCGGCTCTCCCGTAATGGACTGGGGGCAGCGCCGCAATTTTCGCCCCCATTTCTTCAGCCGAGAGACTGTCGGCTGCTTCCACAGGCAACTCATCTTCCCTGCCCCAATGGCACTTCTTGAACTTTTTGCCGCTGCCGCAGGGGCAAAGATCGTTTCGTCCGGCTTTCTTCATCGCACTTCCAGAAACCAAGATCCGCTTCAACCGGAAGACTTTCCGGCTGAAGCGGAACGGTTTTAGCATGAGGGTTCAATCCTCCAGGATATGGTCCTTATGGGCATCATACGACCATACAGGCAAAGGACCGGATACCCCGGACCTCGGGTTCATACGATGCCGGTAGGAGGCCTTCACCCCCTGCTGGTCCATCATCCAATCCCAACCTCTGACGAAGTAGGTGCATTGATCGTTAAAGCACACCCACTGATAATCGGTTTCCCATGAGGAATCAGTGGGGGTTTTCCATTTTTTCATGCTGTCCCCGCAATGGGGACAGCATGGTTTTTCTGCTGAGTTCATTCTTTCTGTCCTGTAATGGTTTTCCTTGGAAATATTCTGATGTTCATTATGAGGCCACTGTCTTGGCGCTCACCGTCGCGTCGGCGGACAATTCAGCCGTTTCACCAAGTGCAGCCATCTCTCTTGCATACTCCTGCTTCACATTGACCAGAAAAGCGACCACGGGCCTGAATGCCAGGTGAGCCCACTTTGCAAAGGGAACTTCGAGAACCAGCATGGGTACGGCAACCATCAGATGAATCACATAGATAACATAGGTCGGCATGGGCCAGTCAAGCAGGCGAGTGAAATGGATCAGGATCCCGGTGAGGGTGGTGAGTTCCAGGAGGATCAGGAACATCCAGTCGGTCGAGTGGGAGTTCTTGTACGGCGCCTTGCTCTTCCTGATACGTCCGATGAGTGCATAGGTTGCCCCATAGAAAAGTGCAAAAGTGGCATAGTAGCCGAGGAGCCTCATAGGATGCCAGATGGCATAATCCGGCAAGTTGTCCCTTTGGAATGCAAGAAAGTCCCATGACAGGCCGATTACGTGGACTCCTCCTGCCAGGAATACGGCAACCAGGAGAAAAGCGGTGCTGTAACCGGTCATGATCAGGAAATGGACGAGCCACTGCATCTTGTCCGTGCATTCCCCGAATTTTCTCTGCGTGACGAAATGGACGACGAGCTGCCACGCCTGCCTGACGTAGATCTGAATCGGGATTTTAAGAAGCTGATCGCCCATAACGAACTTCACGCAGCGCCAAGTATTGCTCAACAGGAAGAATGTCAGAATAGCCGCCATGATCATGTCCGCAATTTCGATGGCAGGAGCGGGCCAGACCGAATTCAGAAACGCGTGCTCCATGTTGGGATTGCTTGCGCGGAAAATGACCAGGGCGAGTCCTACGAGAATTGCCAGAACAGCAACGGCAGCGATTTCGAAGGCCTCGGAGGTATAAAACCTGCGTGAAAACCCTGTCCAGTCATATTTGGAGGTCAAATACCTTCGCATGACCATCATGGTCTCACCGGGGTCCGCCCCTCTCGGGCATCGGTCGGAGCAATCCCCGCAGTAATAACAAAGCCACGGTTCCGGGCTCTTTACGATGCGATCGGTGAGACCCAGCTGGATATACTTCATGAACTTCCTGGGAAAAGAGTTTTCCTGGGTCGAGAGGTTGCATACTGCGGTACAATTCCCGCATTGAAAACACTTGTTGGTGTCTTTCAGGCCGAAGGCCTTCAGATCCTGCATGAGATTGGGATCTACCTTCACGCTCATCCTTTATTCCTCCTGATCCGATAATCCTGTGCGGTTTACCGCTTCGACTACCATCCCTTAAAGGGGTTGGCGCCGATCTCTATCAGTTTGTTTGCAAACTCGTCCAGCAAAGCCGGGAGAGTCTCGTAATCGATAATGGAGATATTCTCGAACCGCACCCGGTCGGACTCAAGGGCAAGCCTGTTCAGGGTCTCTGATACCTTGCTCAATCGGATATTCGACAACTCGCTGCCCCTGATGAAGTGGCACTGGTAGTCATCCCCGTGTTTACAGCCCAGGAGCAGCACCCCATCTATTCCCTTGGAAAGGGCGTCAGCGATCCAGACGAGGTTCATGGAGCCAAGACACCTTAAAGGGATCACCCTGATCCAGGGGTTGTTCGTCAGGCGGCGGAGTCCGGCCATATCGAGCGCCGGGTAGGCATCGTTTTCACAGGCCAGGACGACAATTCTGGGCTTTTCGGCATCCTCCTCCGGAACGTCAATCGCCTTGATCATGTTCCCGATCATCGCCACAGAGTAGTTCTTGAACGAGATGATCCTCTCCGGACACGCCCCCATGCATACCCCGCATCTTCGGCATCGGGTCGGCTGAGGCATGGGATTGCCCTTCTCGTCTTCGTTGATGGCTCCAAAAGGACATTCCACCGTGCACCGCTTGCATTGCGTACATCTCTGCATTGCAAATTCCGGATAGGTCTGGTCCCCGGCCCTTGGATGCACGGCTGCGCCTCGAGAGGTCAGCTCCACGCATTGAATCGCCTTCATGGCTGCGCCGGCCGCATCCTCGAGAGCAGTGCCGATATTCATGGGGCGTCGAACACATCCGGCCGCGTAGATCCCCGTCCGTCTGGTTTCATAAGGAAAGCAGATAAAGTGGGAGTCCGGGAAGTCATGGCTTAGAGCCGGCACCTCGGGCCCCTGCCTGTATTCGAGATTCAACAGATTGGAGCGTCTGATCACATCGAGCGGTATGGCCAGCTCATCTTCCTTCTTCTCCTCCTGCTGCTGACCGGGTTTGGGCTCCTTATTGATATCCTGCCCAAATGAAGTCACCGGCACCATGCCTGTGGCAAGCACGACCAGGTCCAGGTTTTCGAGAATCACCTTCTCGCCCAGCATTTCATCGTCCGCTGCCACGCTCACCTTTTCCCCCTCTACCTTGACCTCGGGATCCTGGCACCGGATGAAGATCACGCCGCTCTCCTGAGCTTTTCGATAGAGGTCTTCGGACTGCCCGGGGGTTCTCATCTCCTTGAAGACCACATAGACATTTGCATTGCCGTTCTGCGCCTTTACCTGCAGGGCATGTTTAACGCTTGTCGTACAGCAAACGGTTGAACAATAGGACAGATGATTGGGATCCCTGCTGCCCGCACACTGCAGGAAGGCGACGTTTGAAACGTTCTTGCCGTCGCTGGGTCGCGCAATGGGAGCACTCCCGAACTTCTCCTCGAAAATGGTATTGGTGATCACATTGGGAGAGGCCCCATACCCCAGCTTGGCGTCCAGCTTTGCAGGATCGTATGGCTGCCAGCCCGGCGCAAGAACGACCGCGCCGACATTGTGTTCGGCCTGTGTTCCATTCTGTTTAATGGTGACATTGAATACACCGGGTCCGCCCGCCGTCTTTTCGACCGTGGCGCCGGTGTAGAGCTTGATTTTTCCATTCTTCGCCACTTCGGCAGCCAGGCTATCCACAATGCCGTTTTGAAGCTCTTTGTAGGGCCTTACCGCAATCTGTTTGACCTTCTTCTGAAACCCGCCGAGTTCCTTCTCCTTTTCCACCAGAATGACGGAATATCCTGCTTTAGCCGCTTCCAGGGCCGAGGTCATTCCCGTCAACCCTCCACCTACGACCAGAATGTCTTTCGAGATCTCCTGCTCCGGCTTGTAGGGTACAGGCAGTTCCATGGCGGTGACCTTGGCGAGAGCCATCCGAAGATAATCTTCGGCCATCATCTGGGTATCCTCCGCGCCGGCAGGCTGAGTCCATGCCACCTGCTCCCGCAGATTCACGCGGTCGACAATGCAGTTCTCGAAGTTGAACACATCGTACATGACCCTGGGAGAGCACGCGCCGATCACGATCGTGTTCACCCCTTCATCGCTGATGTCTTTCCTGATGAGCTCCGCCCCTTCCGGGCTGCACAAATAGGAATGGTTCCGGCATACCGGCGCGCTCTCATCCGCAGCCAGCTTGCCGAGCTGTTCTATGTTCAGGGCATCACCGATGCCGCATCCTGTGCAAAAGTAGACTCCAATTTTCTTATCCATTCGGGCTTACCTCCTCGCGACGGATTGAATGGCTTTTAAGGCAGCGGCGGTCCCATCCTGGACGGATTCCTGAACCCCGGCAGGGACCCGGGTGCATCCTGCTGCAATAATCCCCGGTCCGGCATTCTGGGAAGCCACAAAGCCGTAATCATCATAGGCAACCTTCACAGGCAAAGGATTGACCGAGGTGTTGGGCTGCATCCCTGTTGCCAGCACGGCCATATCCACCGTGATCTCCTGCAGCGCCTCCTTGGTGGTATCCTCGACCCTCAGCACCAGACCCTTTCCTGTGGCGTCCTGTGCAATCTTCGCCACCTTTCCCTTGAAGAACTCGATCTTCTCATCCTTCTTCACATTGACGTAGAAGTCCTCCAGCCGATCGGTAGCCCTGACATCGATGTAAAAGATAGTGATCTTGGCATCGGGATATTGCTCGCGCACGTAGGTGGCCTGTTTCATGGATGCAAGGCAACAGATGCCCGAGCAGTAGGCCAGATGGTTCTCGTCGCGGGAGCCTGCGCATTGGATGAAGGCAACGCTCTTGGGAGGCTGATTGTCGGATGGGCGAAGAATCTTTCCCTGGGTCGGGCCCGAATACGATGCGAGCCGCTCCATCATGACATTGGTGATCACATCGGGATACTGCCCGAACCCGTAGGTATCCAGCTTGGCGGCATCATAGGGTCTCCATCCCGTTGTCCACACCACAGACCCTACCTTCAGGTTCATCGTTCTGACCTGCATGTCGAGCTCGATCGCACCGTAGGGACATGCCTCCTTGACTCTCTGTCCATCCCCGCTCTTGACCAGCTCGGGAGCCAACACGTATCGCATCGGGAATGCAAGGTCGTGAGGAAGATAAGCGGCCTTGATCTTGTTCATCCCGTAGTTGAAGGGATTTTCGATCTCCATACCGCATGCCTCGGCACACTTGCCGCAGGCAGTGCATTTTTCGTTCACATACCGGGGGCTCAGTTTGACGGAGACATCGAAATTGCCCTCTTCGCCGGAAATCTTCTCGACCTCGGCCATGGTAAAAAACCTGATCCTGGGATTCGATCTGATCCTGCGAAAGTTGATCTCCAGCCCGCAGTAAGGAGGACACAGCTTCGGGAAATAGTGATGGAGCTGCGTCACCCTGCCGCCCAGGTAAGGATTTTTTTCCACAAGATACGTATCATATCCTGCTTCGGCCGCTTCAATGGCCGCAGTCAGACCGCTCATTCCGCCGCCGACCACCAGGATACTCTGGGTCTCTTTGGTTGCCATGCTCATCCTCCTCGGTTAGATGAATATTAATAAACCCCTCTGAATACAAAGGAGTCCCTTCTGATCAGCTATTGCTCGCATCAGGGCAGAAAAGTCTCCCCTGAGGATCTCAGTTCTGCTGGAAGAGAATAGGTCGTTAATTTTTAGAGCAGTGTAGGAGGTTTGACCTACACGAAAGGAGTGTCAAACCAGATCACCGTAATCAAAAAATCGGAGGTTTGCCTAAGCCCGTGGCGCGGCTCCCTCTTGCCGAAGGAGCCGCGCTCCGGATTATATGATCGTGTACTTCGGTCCCCCGCCCCCCTCGGGTGGCACCCACGTGATATTCTCATACGGATCTTTGACGTCGCAGGTCTTGCAGTGCACGCAGTTGGAGAAATTGAGCTTCATCCTCGGTTTTCCCGTGGCCTCGTCCACTTCCATCTCGTACACGCCTGCCGGGCAAAATCGCACACAGGGGTTCTGGTATTCCCTGGCGCAATCACCGTAGCACTTTCTCAGATCCCGAATTTTCAGATGCGGAGGCTGCTTTTCCTCGTGGGTCGCCCCTGAGTAATATACATCCGTCATCTTGTCGAAGGTCAGCGTCCCGTCGAACTTGATGTTTCCCTGCTGCTCGTCCGTGGGTCCATCCGTCCCGTAAAGATCACGGGATTTCTTCAAATGCTTGTAGTCATTGTCGGCGGAAAGGCGCCCTTTGAAGATCCTGCCTCCCAGTATATATTGGAGACCTGACTTGAACAACCCCCACCAGAGCCCTTTTTGAAATGCCTGGTGGAAATTTCGGACCTTGTAGAGCTCCTTGCCGATGTAGCTCTGATAAAGGTCGGTTTCGTATTTCTCGAGCTGCGCCTTGGAATAGTCCCCCTTCACCATCGCTTCGAAAACGGCTTCCGCCGCAAGCATGCCGGACTTCATCACCATGTGGATCCCTTTGATCTTCTGGGTGATGAAGAGGCTTGCCGAATCCCCGATGACCATGCCTCCATCGAAAAGCAGCTTCGGCACGGCGAAGTATCCGCCGACCGGTGCCGTCTTGGCGCCATACTGCACCATCTTCCCGTCCTTCAGCAGTTCCGCCACGAACGGGTGAAGCTTGAATTTCTGGAATTCGCGGTGCGGATCGAGGTAAGGATCTGCATAATCGAGACCCGTCAGGAGTCCGAGGGAAACCTTGTTGTCCTTCAGTCCATAGATGAACCCGCCCCCATAGGTGTCGCTCTTCAGCGGATATCCCATCGTGTGAACCACGTGCCCGGGCTGGATTCTCCCCTCCGGCAGTTCCCAGACCTCTTTGACGCCGACAACATAAGTCTGCGGGTTCTTCCCATTGTCCAGCCCGTATCTGCGGATGACCGTCTTGGTCAGGCTTCCACGCGAGCCTTCTCCGAGGATCGTGATCTTGGCGTGCAGATCAATCCCCGGCTCGAAGTTTGATTTCTTCTTGCCGTCGGCGTCGATCCCTTTGTCGCCGGTTCGCACGCCGATGACCCGTTTCCCCTCATAGAGGATTTCCGTGCCCGCGAATCCAGGAAAGATGTTCACCCCGGCCTCTTCAACAAGAGCGCCCATCCATTCGGTAAGCTTGGAGAGAGAGACCACGTAGTTTCCGTGATTGTTCAAAGGAGGCGGCGTTATCGGGGCCTTGAGTTTTCCCCCTTTTGTCAGGAAGCAGACCTCTTCGCTCTTCACTTCGGCCTCGAGCGGTGCATTCTTTTCCAGAAAGTCAGGAACCAGTTCCTTCAGCGCAACCGGATCCATCACCGCCCCTGAGATTCCGTGAGCGCCGACATACGCGCCCTTCTCCAGTACCGCGATCATGACTTCGTCGAGCTTCTTCCCGTTTCCTTCCTTCTCCACCTTTTCATTGTGCTTCCTGATGAGATTGGTGAGATGAAGCGCTCCGCTCAGGCAGGCGATTCCGCCTCCAACGAAGAGTACATCCACTTCCATGATTTCATGTTCGTCCATCCCGGGGGTCCTCCTTGAGATTCATCCAGGCTGTGCTCTGTTCGTATGTCCCGGCGCGTGATCGGGGCGAAAGAGAAGGTGTTCCTCTCGTTCGATCAAAGGCACAAATGATTAATATTTTATGAGAATATAGCGTTTTGTCTATAGCATATGCACGGAAAGGAGTGCAAGCTAAAATTTAGCTTCTTCTTGGGCCCGCATTTCAGAAGCATTGTTCGCTATCCATGGTAAAAAAAACCCCGGCTGCATTCAAGCGCAGCCGGGGTTTTCAGGCAAAAATTTACAGGTTAATTACGCACCGGGCAGGGTCCAGATGTCTTTCTTCATCATGTTCCACTTTCCGGTTTTGGGATCCAACTGACAGTTGACAAAGCACTTCCAGTTTTTGTCATCCATCTTGGGAGTATCGGCCCTGAAATAGTAGCCGGGCCATCTCGTCTCTTCCCTGAAGAGGATCGAGCGGATATGGGCATCCGCCTGATACATTCTCTGATTGTTCTCCCAGGCCCTCATCAGTTCATGAAGATCGCGGGCGCCCATCTTTGCAGCGTCTTCCCGCAGGAAGTCCATCAGTTCCAGACCCCTCTCACAAAGGGCCTTGCTGGTCTTGAAGGCGGAAACGACGCCGCCCGCATACTCATCCATCAGCTTCTGGAGTCGATGGAGGAACTGCCTGGGAACGATGTAGTTGGTGTTGATTTCAGGATCCGTTGTCTCCTTGCTGTGCTTTTCCCACAGGTCCAGAGGCAGGAGGATCTTGGCCTTCAGCTTTTCCACCTCGGCCGCATCGACCTTCGGCTCCTGACCCTTGTCGACGATGTACTTGATGGCGGCCTTGCCGGCGATTCTGCCCTCGGTATGGGAACCGGAGGAGAACTTGTGGCTGGATGCACCGGAGCCGTCTCCGATTGCAAACAGGCCAGGCACCGTCGTCATGTTGGCATAGCCCCATTTGTACGGTGTGGGCAGGTCTTCAGGACCGCTCACCCACGCACCGGAGGCGCCGGAATGGGAACCGATGAAGTACGGCTCGCATGCCGCGATCTCAGAGTGCTTCTCTTCGGGCTTCACGTTCTGTGCGGCCCAGAGAATAGCCTGGGAGATGGTCATATCCAGAAAATCTTCCCACGCCTCGCTCTCCAGTTCCTTCATCTTCTTCTTGAAGGCCTTGGGATCGTCCTTGTACTGAGCGGCGATATCCTGAATGGCCTTGTCGGTTTCCATGTAGAGCGGACCATAGCCCGCATCCACGTCCAGCATGCCGAGGTAGTTTCTCAGGTTGGCAGGGATCGGTTTGGCCAATCCGTAGGGAGCCCAGTTCTGGAGCTCACCCACCCTGACCTGCATGTAATTTCCGGCGACGGCGCTCACTGCGGCCGACTTGAACAGCAGGAACCATGCACCGACCGGACCATAGGCATCCTTGAACCTGACCGGGATGAATCGCACTTCCTGGCAGGTCATCTCGGCGCCGGCCTTGATGGTGAAATACGCGCTCGATCCGGAGTTGAAGGGCGGGTACCAGGAGCGGCCGAAGCCCTCACCCACCGAACGCGGCCTGAACACATGCACCGCGCCGCCCATTCCGGCGATCACGGCCTTGGCCTTGAAAACATAAAACTTGTTTTCACGGGTGCTGAATCCGACTGCGCCCACGCAGCGGTCTCCATCCATCAGAGGATCGACAATGAACACCCTCTCATAGATTTCGCCGCCTGCCTCGGCCAATGCGTTCTTCGCCGCCTCGGCAATGAGGATCTTGTAGGACTCGCCGTTGATCATCAGCTGCCATCGGCCTTCATGAACGTATTTGCCCTTCTCGTCCTTCCAGATCTTGAGACCCCATTTTTCAAACAGATGAACTGTGGAGTCCACGTGACGGGCAATATTGTACACCAGGTCCTCACGGGAGATTCCCATCAGGTCCTGGCGGACGTACTTGACATAATCTTCGACGGTGTTCTCGCCGTCTCGGATGCCCACGTACTGATTGATGGCCGAAAGCCCCATGGCCACGGCGCCGCTTCTGTCCAATGCGGCCTTGTCCACCAGCACGACCTTCAGGCCCTTCTTCTTGGCCCAGTAAGAAGCCTCTGTAGCGGCTCCACATGCAGAGAACCCTCCACCCAGAATCAGGAGGTCGCTCTTTACTTCTACCGTTTCAAAATTCGCCATGTCTACACCTCCTTATTTACTTTACGGTGGGGACTGCACTGAGTCCCAGGGATTCCGGTTCCGTTGCAAGGGCCGCGCTGTTCAGGTCGTCATGGGTCTGGTATCCGCCGTCAGGTTTGGCTGAACCTTCAGGTGTGGTCCTGGTGGGGAACTTGAACCTTTTGATCGATCCATCCCTGAACTTTACCGTCCACATAATGTCTTCTGAGCCTCTGAGCGGCGTTGCGCTGGCGCCCAGGGGGATGAAGTCCGCGTAGCCACGGACGTCCATGGCCTGCTGGGGGCAGATCTTTACGCAGCACATGCATTCCCAGCACATTTGAGGATCGCGGTTGTAGGCCTTCATTCTTTCCTTATCGAGAACCATGAGGTCATTGGGGCAGATATACATGCAGGCCGTCTTGTCCTGCCCCTTGCAACCGTCACACTTCTCAACCATCACATAGCTAGGCATATACACCTCCATCGAAATTTAGAGATTAATAGATTCATGTTACCGTTCTCTAGAAGTTCTTGCTTTACCGATGCACCCCCTTTCCATCCTTTGTTGTCGCTTGACAGCATCCGTTGTATGAAAGTTTAGGTCTATCGTTCGTCTCTCCTGCTTATCCATGAAATCCGGTGATCAGGATTTCTTGACATCCCCGGTTGCAGCACCGTGCAGCTTGATCTCTACCTTCTTGTCGAGTTTCTGATAGTAGTCCGTGAGAACGGCCGCGACCTCGGGCCGGGAGAACTCTACCGGGAGCTTGCCCCCTTCTGAAAGGGTCTTGCGCACCACGGTCCCGGAAAGCATGAGCCGGTCATCTTTCTTGTGGGGGCAGGTCTTCATGGAGGCCATGCCGCCGCATTTGTAGCACCAGAAGGTCCAGTCGATGTTCAGATTCTGGCATTTCAACGCGCCCTTCGGGATCTCATCGAAGATTTTCTGCGCGTCAAACGGGCCATAGTAGTCACCCACACCGGCATGATCCCTGCCGATGATCATGTGGCTGCAGCCGTAGTTCTGTCGGAAAACGGCATGCAACAGGGCCTCTCTCGGCCCGGCATATCGCATTTCCATGGGATACCCGCCCTGAACGACGGTCCCTTTCACGAAATAGTTGTCGACCAGCACGTCGATGGCCTTCACTCTCACGTCCGCCGGGATATCCCCTTCCTTCAGCTTCCCGACCAGCTGGTGGATGTAAACCCCGTCCATGACCTCCACGGCGATTTTGGCCAGGAACTCATGGGACCGATGCATGGGGTTGCGGAGTTGAAGAGCCGCCACGCGCTTCCAGCCCAGCTTATCAAAGATCTGCCTGGACTCGGCCGGCCTCTGGTAGATGTCCTTGAACTGTTCGGGGTAGTAGCTCTCGCTCAAAACCTTGATAGGCCCGGCCAGGTTGTACTTCCCCTGTTCCATGACCTTCTGCACCCCCGGATGCTCCTTATCCGTGGCCTTGAAGACCGCCTTGCATTCGTATTCCTTGTCGATGGTGTACTTCTCGGTGACTTTCATCGTGGCGATAATCGTCCCGGTTTCCTCATCGACCAGTGAAAGCTCATCGCCTTCTTTCACGCCCTCTTCATTGGTCGAAACCGTAATAGGAATAGGCCAGAAAGTCCCGTCGGCCATGGTGTACTTGTCGCACACACCCTTCCAATCCGCTTTGGTCATGAATCCGGTCAGCGGGGTAAAGGCGCCAATGCCCAGCATGATGGCATCCGATGCTTCCCTGGTGGTGATCGTGATCTTTTTCAGGCCCTGAGCCTTCTTCTTCTCCGCTTCCAGTGCAGATCCTTCCAGAAGCAGGGGCATGAGTTTTTCTTGTTTCCCATGAGGTGCAATAAGATCCGACATATGTCATCCTCCTTTTTCTCGTTTCGCGTTATTCGGTCCGGTGAAAACAGAATCGATTCTCCTGTGATCGGATTTCCGACCTTCGGTCCTTCATCTAAATTGCCGCAGGAGTCGATCTCAAAGGCAGGTGGTTATATATTCGAAACTGTCGCCCTTTTTCTGAATCCATACCTATTCAGGCGCATATTCGTGAGCGGCCATCAAGAGTGATCCAATATGTCATGCAAGGACAAGCAGTTATCGGTTTCTTCCTCCTCTCCTGGCGAAACGGACGGAAGCACGGAGAATTCACTTCAGCGTGCAAATCAACGCTTCCCCTCCGAGTTGCCCAGGGTAATCTTCAAATTTGTTTGTACTATTGCGAGAACTTGGTATGAAAAGGCATTTCTTTTCTGAAAGCCGTAATTTATTTCCAAGGTTCATCGGGTGTCAAGTAAAAACGAATCAGCCTGCTGAACATTGGGGCCAGAGATACAGCCCTTTTACGGTGCAAGACAATAGTTCCCTGTATAATCCAAAACGGCGCCCACTGCAAGAAAACCATGTCTACGAGGCAACTATGAAAATCGTCATTGTCGGTTCCGGCACCGGAGTTCCTTTAATAGACAGGGGCTCTCCTTGTATTCTGCTGATGGCCGCAGGCGAGTACACTCTTTTCGACTTGGGGCCAGGTGCCTTGCGGCAGCTCTTGCGGATCGGGATTGAACATCAACGGATCGATCGCGTTTTTTTCACCCATTTTCATCCGGATCACACGGCCGATCTGGTTCACCTTCTCTTTGCGACCAGGAACCCCCGTGTTCTGGAGACACGGAAGCCCTTTCTGCTCTCCGGCGCACGGGGTCTCAGTGAATTCTTGAGGAAGCTACAGAAATCCTACGGTAAATGGCTGAGACTTCCCGAGCGTCTCGTGGAGGTGGATGAACTGGAGATCGCGAAACCCGATAGAAGAGACTTCAAAGGTTTAAGGGTTTTTTCTCAGCCCTTGCGGCACACTTCAAACAGTCTGGCTTATCGTGTGGAAGAGGATTCCGGAGCCAGTATCGTTTACTCGGGAGATACGGGATACAGCGAAGAGCTGGTGGAATTTTCCATGTATGCCGACCTCCTTATCCTTGAATGCTCTTTCCCCGAACAAGAAAAGGTCGACAGCCATCTTACTCCCGCTTTGGCCGGAAGAATCGCGGCCCGTGCAAAGGCAAGGAAGCTACTGCTGGTTCATCTTTACCCTGAGGTGCTGGGCGCCGATATCTCTGGCCAATGCCGAGCTGAGTATGACGGCGAACTCATCATAGGAAGGGATCTGCTGCAGTTGGAGGTTGGGCACTGATCACGTCCAAAGAGGTTTCTCCCGCAGAGACGCAGAGGCGCGGAGAGAATATTTTTGGAAACCGAGTTACGTTCACTAATGCGCTTCGGCGGAAAGACTGTAGGACATTCAGGACGAGAGTCTTTTCTTTTTCTGTAAAACTCTGCGGCTCTGCGTCTCAGCGGGAGAAAATCTTAAAAGCTTCTTTCAACCAGGTAGCTGTTCAGATCGAGGAGTGCCTTCTTGAAGGAGCTCTCGGGGAAGGAGTCGAGGAAACCGGCTGCACGCGCGGCAAAGGCGACTGCATCTGCTCGAACCAGTTCACGTACGCCGCTCTCCCTGACCAGTTTGACGATGTTCGAGTATTCGCCTTCTGTGGCGGTGTTGCTGCGAAATCGCGTAGCCAGCCGCTCCGCCTCGCCGATCTCAAGACGTTGGAGGGCATAGATAAGAGGAAGCGTGATCTTGCCCTCCTTGAGGTCTTTTCCCACAGGTTTACCGAACTGCTCTTCAGAGGAAAAATAATCCAACAGGTCATCTATGAGTTGAAAGGAGATCCCCAGATTCAGCCCAAAACTGCTCAGGTTGCGAACGGTTTTCCGGTCCGCATCCGCCACAACTCCTCCACTGGCGCAGGCTGCGGCTATCAGCTCGGCGGTTTTCGCCTCGATGATCTCCATGTACTGCTCTTTCTCCAGGCGCCAGTCGTGGGCATGGTTCAATTCGAGGAACTGACCTTCGATCATCCTGATCGTGGTTTCGGTCAAAGTCCTGATGAGTTCCGACTTGTCGATCTCCAGAGAAATGGAAGAGGCTATGGCATAAAAGTAGTCGCCGCCCAGGATGGCGGCCGAGTTTCCCCAGACATTGCGGACTGCAGGCTTTCTCCTTCGGGTTTCCGCGTTGTCAAGAACATCGTCATGGAGCAGTGAAGCGGTGTGGATGTATTCGAACACAGAGGAGTAGCGGTAAATCTTCGGGCTGTTGTATCCGCATAGTCGTGCGGAAAGCACGAACAGAAGGGGACGAAGCCTCTTTCCTTGTCCAAGGAGAGAATGCGCACCAATGTCCCTAATCAGCGGAATGGGAGTGTCCAGCGGCTCGGACAGAGCCTGATTGATCGCTTCGAAGTAGGAGTCAAATTGACTGAGAAAACGGCGGTCTGAATCCATCCGGTATATCCGTCACCCTGTAAGAACAAGGCCAGTGTAAGCGTAGCCCCTTTTATTGTAAATAAAAAACATATTACACAATTTCACCGACAAGATCATAGGCATGGGCTTTCCGAATGAGAACCCGGGAAATCCCTCCCACGGTGCCGACCCCTTTTCTGATATACACCTTTCCGTCCACCTCGGGCGCCATGGTGTTCGTCCTGCCTGTCAGCAGGAGATCCGTCTCTTCACTGACGCCTTCGACAAGCACCGGGAGGGTGCGTCCTATTAAAGCGCGATTCTTCCTTTTCGAAATGCGGGATTGGATCTCCATCAGTTTCTCCCGACGCTCAGACGCAACCTCCTGGTCGACTCTCCGGCCGAGACGAGCGGCCGGGGTGCCCTCTTCAGGACTGAAGACGAAAACACCGAGATGGTCGATGGCGGCCTGTTCCACAAAGTCGGACAATTCCTGAAAGGCCTCGTCCGTCTCCCCGGGGAAACCTACGATCAGGCTCGTCCTGAGCGCAATACTTCTGTCTCTCCGCCTGATTCTCTGCACCAGATGCCAGGGGGTTTCCCGGCTGTTCGCCCTGCCCATCCCTTTCAGGATTTGCGGGTTCACATGCTGGAGCGGAATATCCAGGTAAGGACATATCCGTTCGTTCCGCTTCAGAATATCCAGAAGTCCTTCCGAAATCCTTTCAGGATGGGAATACAGCATTCTGATCCAGGCTATTTCCTCAATGCGAAGCAGGGCCGAGAGGAGATCCTCCAGACGATTGCCCTTTCCGAGATCGCTGCCGTACATGGTCGTATCCTGAGCAACCAGATTGATCTCCACGACCCCGCGGCCGGCCAGATCCTCTGCTTCGCACAAAATGGATTCGACCGGTCTGCTCCTGAAAGCACCCCGGATTTTTGGAATCGTGCAATAGGTGCAGTGGTGACTGCAGCCCTCGGCGATCTTGATGTAGGCGCTGTAATAGGGGGCTGCGCCAAAACGCGGACTCTTGTGATCCCCGAGAAAACCAGGCGGCCCTATAAGGAAGGAGGAAGCCCCTCCTGCGATCACCTCCCTGATTCGACCTATCTCGCCCGTGCCCAACCATCCATCCACCTCGGGCAGTTCCCCGGCAAGCTTGTATCCGTAACGTTGTACAAGACACCCGGCCACATACAGCTTCTTCAGAGATCCCTTCTTTTTCTCCCTGGAGACTTCCAGGATGACGCCGATCGCCTCTTCGACCGCCTCCTGAATGAAACCGCACGTGTTGATCACCGCGAGGTCGGCATCCTCCAGTTTCTGCACAACGGTGTATCCGCTGCAACTGAGAAGGCCGAGCATATGCTCGCTGTCAACGCGATTCTTGGCGCAGCCAAGGCTGATCAGAAAAACCTTTTCCCCGGAACGGGATTTTTGGGGCACGAATACTCCTCTATGTTTTAGTACTGGTTAAACCGTCCAACTCTGGTCTGACCTCGGAGTCGGGGAGGTTCTACTGATCCGGTGTGAAAGAGGCTTTTGAAATCCGAATATCGACTCGAAATACGAAACAAATTCAAAACCCAAATCATTTGATATTGTTTCGGATTTCGTGCTTCGGATTTCGAATTTATTCTTACCACCGGGGATGAACTCCGCCCTGGAACGTGCCAGGGCTACCTGTTCTACATCCCGGCCTGCTGCAACAGCCTGCCGGGGTTAAACTGGTTCAACGTGTCAGTAAACACTTCTGTTACGACCTGATCGGCCTGTTTGTGGCCATAGATCTTGAGACGCTCCCCGTTCCCGCTGATCGTCTGAGTCGAGAGTACCTTTCCGTCTTTTACAAGACGCGCCTCGTAGCCCATCGCAAATCGCCACTTCCTGTCCACCAGGTCAAGAAGAAATTCCCTGAGAACAATAGCAATCTCAGGCTGCCCGGAAATCCTCTCCGATGTAACATCAAAGCCCGCCTGCTCGATTCTTCTCAAAAAGCCCTCTCTGAAAAGCATGGGCAACTCGAAAACGCCGACGCCATGACCCTCCTCATCCCCTCTCTTCACAGCCAGGGAGATGGAGACCGGCATCCCTCCAAAATCCCGTTGCGCGCCGGTTCCCATGATTTCCCCGCTCCTCCGTTCATCCTGCACCGTGAGATATACCGGCATGGGCCGTGTTGTCTCTCCGGTCGCTGGTGGAAGCCGGTAGGTGACGTTCAGGCGTGGAATGACCGCACAGCCCGCAATTCCGAAAACCAGGAGAAGAATCGCCCCTCTTCTACACAACGGTCCCATTTTCCAATCCATTTCTTCCCTCCGATAATATTAAGACGGTATTCCCCATTTCCCGGCCAGTTCCGGATTGGATATTTCCCACACTTCGCGATGAAGTTTTTCCATCTGACCCGGATCGTAGAGAATCTCCCTCTTTTCCCCTCTGCTCAGGGCTCCCGGACCGCGGGCAAGCGCTTTGCTCCGGATCGCATGTCTGCGATCGGCAATACTTGTGGAGACCCTTCTGTCTCTTCGAAGAAGAGCCCGGTGCAACGCATTGCTTGTCGGGTCCACCACTGCGCGCACGAATCCGGATTTCTCCGCAAAAGGGGTCGAGCGCCGAAGAGATTCGCCGTACCTTAATTCCTTCTGAAGATCGGTCAATTCAGCAGGGATCTCCACCTCCTCAGCGGTCAGGAAGAGACCCATTTTTCGAAGTGCGCGCCCCGCACCCGTCCTGCTCGAAAAGACTGAGAGCGGCACTGAAAGCAGCAGGGGAATGATGATCGGCGTGTTCCACCAGAAAAAAGATCGGTTGTAAAGAAATAAGGCCCCTCCCCAGACTGCGGCCATCAGCATGCCGAACCAATGAAACTTCAGCGCCTCCCACCAACCGGTCCCCAGGTCCGCGCGTTGCTGACCGCTCCAACCTACCTGCCTTCCCAGAAGTGTGAGAAAGACGAACTTGCTGTGGAAGAGCATTCGAATCGGAGCAAAGAGCATTGAAAAAAGCACCTCTGCCCCCACACTGAAAATCATGCGCGTGAATCCGCCGAAGGAACGAGCCCCCTTTCGCGCGGCTATGACGATCACGCTCAGCAACTTGGGCAGAAAAAGCAATAGTGCCGTTGTGGAAAGAAGGGTAAGAGCCCAGCGGGGGTGCCACACAGGCCATTCGGGGAAAAGGCTTCGCCCCCCTGGAAAATACACCGGCATTCGAAAGGCCTCAGTAATGGCTTCGGCGGAACTCAGGCTCAGAAAGAGGAACCAGAGCAAGGCCGAACCATAGGACATGGCCCCATGAAGGAACAGGGCTCGATGAGCAGAGAAAAGCCCGCGCGTGAACAAAAGCCGAATATGCTGGAGATTGCCCTGGCACCACCTCCGATCCCTTTTCAACTCTTCCATGAGCGTGGGAGGCACTTCCTCATAGCTGCCCGGAAGATCATACGCGAGCCATACCTCATATCCGCCCCTCCTCATAAAGGCCGCCTCCACAAAGTCATGGCTGAGGATAAACCCGCCACGCGGAGGTTTCCCCGGAAGTTTCGGCAGACCGCAGTATTTCATAAAAGGCTCGGTTCTTATGATAGCATTGTGGCCCCAGAAATGAGAGTCGCCCAACTGCATGAAATGGAGCCCCGCAGTGAACATGGGCCCATAGGCGTGGTTTGCAAACTGCTGAGCCCGCCCGATGGGAGTCTCGCGGTTCACTGCCGTCGGTGAGGTCTGCAAAATTCCTATTTTGGGATTCCCGCCCATGATCTCGACCATCCGCACGAGGGTCGCTCCCGACATGACGCTGTCCGCATCCAGAACAGCCATGTACCGATAGTTCCGTCCCCATCGCCTGCAGAAATCGGCGATATTGCCGCTCTTGCGCTTCAGATTGACCCGCCGGTTGCGGTAGAAAACCCGGTTGAAGGAACCCAGGGATCTGCAGAGTTCGGCCCAGGCAATCTCTTCCTCGGGCCATCTGTCCGGATCCGAGGTATCACTCAGTATGTAAAAATCAAAGTTTCCCAGACGCCCGGTCCGCTCCAGGGACTTGTATGTGGCTGCTATGCCTGCAGTGACTCGCGCGACATCTTCATTGGCGATGGGGACGAGAATGGCCGTTCGCCAATCGCTTTCTTCCCGGCTCGCTTTTCTCTCCTCCATGCGGGTGACGGAATATCGGTCGTACCCCCTTGCAAGGATGAAAATGCCGCTCACCGCTTCCCAGAACCCTATGGATACCCACCCGAAGAGTGTGGCGAACACGACGACCATGGCCATTTCCAGATAGGACGCCCCTCGGTGGGGCAGAATGCCCGCCATGTAGGAACTGGCAACGAGAGTACTGGTGACAATGATGAGAAGGATGAGGATCCTCCGGAGCGCTGCCGCCCTTTCCCAGGGTCTCCTTTTTTCCTTGTCACTCATTGGCATTCCTTCCCGGAAAATCGCGAAGCGGCGGTTGGGGGGATCCTTCTCACAAATGATCCGGGGTCATAAAACCCCGGTTGAGGGGAGGCATGGACTTGGCGTCTCCGGGCACGCCGGCCTTTTCCGAGAGCAAAGGCCATGGACAGATAGATCCGAAGCGGTTCTCCTGCCCGGTTCCGGGGTCCTGCAGAAGCCTTTTCTCTTCAAGCAGGGTGCGGAGAGCCCCCATTGCAACGGCAGCCGGGGAGTCGCCCTCTTTCACCTGGTTGCGGGCTCGACGAAGGGCTTCCACCGCCACTTCCAGCCCTTCGACACCGGTAACATTGAGGAGGCGAATGTACAGGAGGACTCTCTCCAATCCACCCTGCCACTCCCGGTCAGCTTCCCACATTCTATTGATCGAGGAATCCAATGTCGATTTCATGGCTGGTACGCGTAGCTCCATGTTTCCGTCAGCGCGCTCTCAGCCAGCTTGAGGAATGCCCTCAGTTCAGAGGAAGGTCTTTTCCCCGGAGGCATAACACGGTCTATGGAACCGGGTTCTTCGAAACTGACCTGGAAGACAAGCCGCCAACCCTTCGTGACCCGGTTCTTGTACAATTGCTGTTCAATCAGCTTGGCTCTGGAGTCCACGGAAATAACTGCGGTCAAGGCTGCATCCGCCGGCAGGGCATCAAGCCGCCCTCCCTCGAAGTCAATGACGAACTTCCTGACCTTTTCGCCCTGTCCCTTTGCAATCCTCGTGGACACCACACGTCCTCCGGGAGGTCTGCCCCCGTTGGGAAAATGCCAGCTCAGTTTGTACGAATAATTAGCGGACTCCCCTTTGGAAGGTACGTTCGCCGGCACCCACATGCTGATAATATTGTCGTTGACCTCGCCCTCCGTGGGGATCTGGATGAGTTCCACCCTGCCTTCACCCCAATTCCCGGCAGGACTGACCCAGAGACTCGGACGCGTCTCGTATTTGGACTCGAGATCCTGATAATGGTCGAAAGCCTGGTCTCTCTGGAGGAGACCAAACCCGACCGGATTCTGTGTCTGGAAGGATTGGATCTGCAGCGTGCGCGGGTTCCTGAGCGGCCGCCATATCCACTCGCCATGCCCGGTCGCGACCAGAAGGCCGTCCGAGTCATGAACCTCCGGCCTGAAGTCGTCCACCGGTCGTTGACTTGTGGTCTCGCTGTAAAAAAACATGCTCGTCTGGGGCGCAATTCCCAATTTCTCCACTTTTTTCCGAAAAAAGAGCACGCTCCTTACATCCATGGTCGTTTCGACCCCGGGCTGGATGGTATAGCTGTATGCGCCCGAAACGCTGGCGCTGTCCAGGAGTGCATAGACTACCATCTTGTTCGCACCGGGGGCCGGTTTCAAGAGCCAGAATTCCTTGAAATAGGGGAATTCCTCACCCGTGGAGAGAGCCGTGTCGATGGCAAGCCCCCTCGAAGACATGCCGTAATTCTGATTCTTGGCAACGGCACGAAAGTAACTCGCACCGAGGAACACGGCAACTTCATCATAATAGTCGGGGGTGTTGATGGGATAATGGACCCTGAATCCTGCAAATCCGAGGTCGGGTGGAATCTTGTCCTTGATATTGTGCCTGCCGTAATTGAACATGTCCGTCGAGAAAGGCACGGTGTGTTCGCCGGAAGGATCGACAACATTGATCGCCACCGCCCTGTCATAGTACATGCCTGGATGGAAAAACTGAACGGCGAAGGGAAGCTTTTCCTTTCGCCACATGGCCTGCTCCGAGTCGAAGCGGATATCCCTCCAGTCGTCATAGCTCATTTTGGCAAGGAACTCGGGAACCTGAGGGGGGCTCTGGAAAGGCTTTTCTGCAAGCTGTTTTGCCTTGTCGATAACGTTCTGGAACACAAACTTGGATTTGGCTTCGCCTTCAAGCAGCAGTGAAAAGATCGCGAAAAGGCAGATGATTGCGCCCAGGAATCTGGCCGGAGCCCAGGATGAGGGATTCGACCCATTGCGAGACGGATCATTCGCCATGCATTCTGTCGTAAGTGAAATATCGTCATCCATACCGGAGGATTTCCTCGATGATTTACCAATGAGTTTTCGTCGACCTGCCCGGACTATACCAAAAGCTGCCGCCAAAACAAAGCCCCTCCCATTCCAGAGACGCAGTCCAAGGGGCCGGATAAAGAGCATCCATTCTCTTCAACGCTCGGAATTTTATCCGATTCTGCCGGTGAGTCAATCCCAATTCTGAACTCCTCCTGCGGCCGGAAACCGGATCCTTTTCACGATCCATATGATGAAACGGCCGGCCACATCAACTCAGCTGAATTGTTTCGAGTCCATCGACCGCAGCATGGAGAGCAGGGATTCCTCGGTATTCAGTTCAGGGTTATCGGTGACTTTCTCCATCAAAAGGGCCAGCATGCGCCCCACTTCCGGTCCCTCGTCGAGATGGAGGACTTCCATGACCTTATGGCCGTCGATAGCAAGGTCCGGAGTTTTCTTCGGGAACGGGCTTTCCAGAAGTCTCACGATTCTTTCCTCCAGTTCCGTGAAAAGGGCAATCTTCTCGTCCAGGATTCCATGAGCGAGAAGATCCGCTCTTCGGAAGGAGAGGAAAAGACCGATGTTCTCCGCACCGACGGATCGGATCAGACGTCTCACAGCCCCGTCACTCCAATCGCTCCCATAATCCAAATCCCTCATGTGGTACGAGATCAGCTGAACGACTCGATCGATCATGTCTTTCCCGAATCTCAGACGCACCATGATCTCTCGCGCAAGGCCGGCGCTCGCCTTGTCATGCCCATAGAAGCGGTACCTGCCCGCGATCTTCTCTCTTACTCTCGGCTTGGCAACGTCATGCAGGAGAGCAGTGAGCCTGAGCACCGGGTCCGGCCCCACGCGGTCCAATGTCTTAAGGATATGCCTGAAGACCGTGAAACGGTGGTACTTGGGATTCTGTCGAACGCCGACTCCCTCCAGGAGTTCGGGGAGGACGATTTCAAGAAGCCCCAGCCTTTTCATGAGCCTTATCCCACTGGATGGCCTCGGGCTCATCAGGAGCTTCACCAACTCGTCCCTTACCCTTTCGCCGGCCACCGAACGAAGAAGGTGCGCCATACTCTCTGAGCACCTTTTGGTGCCCGATTCGATGCGGAATCCGAGTTCAACGGCAAACCGCGCACCCCTCAACATCCGCAGGGGATCTTCACGAATTCGTTCCGCGGGATTGCCGACCGCCCTGACCGTCTTAACGAGGATATCCTGTATTCCGCCGAAAGGATCGATGACTTTCTCTTCCATGGGATCATAAGCCATGGCGTTCATCGTGAAGTCCCGATGGCCGAGGTCACCTTCTATGCCTTCTCCGCCCAGCCGGAAACCCCTGAAGGAGCTCACTTCATAATTGCTGTCGCCCGAGACCAGCGTGACGGTTTCGTGCTTGAGGTTGAAACTTCTCATATCGTCGAAGACGGCTGAGATCTCATCAGCCTGGGCGGAAGTGGCAATATCCCAATCCGCGATGGGACGTCTCATGCACAGGTCGCGAACAGCCCCACCAACGACATAGGCTTCATAGCCCCCTGCCTTGAGCCTCTTCAGGATGGTCATCACGAATCGGGGTATTTCCTGGTCGCCTTGAGATATCATTGCGCCATGATGAAGGAAAAACCCCGGCTTTTCAATCGAATGTTTCTCGACCGGCGGAAGAGGAAAATTTTGCCCTGGTGGTAGAGATTCTTCAGGAATCCGAGCGTCGATTGGAAGATCCATGTTCCCACCAAAGGGCGATTCAGGTATGATCTTAATCTTTCAGCAAGGCATACGCGATGAAAAGACTTCTTGTGACCGGACGAGTACAGGACTCCGTTGCACGCCGGGGCTGCCGCTGCAGGAATCATGATGGCGCTTCAAGAGGTCCATGGTATCATCCACATCGGGGGACCGGATCGTATCTCAAGATACGGCCTTGGCAAGCTGATGGCTGAAGTCTTTGGTGAAAGGGGGGCTGTCCTCGTGCCCTGCAGGCAAAGAGATGTGGCGACTTCCGCACCCAGACCACCGGATGTCTCAATGGACAGCAGCAAGGCCTTCGAACTGGGGTTTCGCCCCGCTTCCCTGCGGGATCAAGTCAGGGACGTGTTCCTGGAGTTCAAGATGCTGCACTCGGAAAGTGGGTGAACAGAATCGTTTTACTTCGAGCGTCCTATGGTCGCTCTCTGCGCACTCTGCGCCTCTGCGGTGAAATGTGAGTTTCTATGAGGAGGGATCAGATGAGAAAGAAACCATTTGCAGGAATTGTTCCGGCTTTGACCACGCCTTTCGAAAAAGGAAAGCTTTGGGTATCCGGGCTGAAGTCGAACATTGAGAAATACAACCGGTACGATCTGGCAGGCTATCTTGTCCTGGGATCCACCGGCGAGAGCGTGCTCATGGCCGAAAGGGAGAGTCTGGAGGCCGTTGAGGTGGTGCGCAGTGCGGCGAAACCCGGAAGAATTATCATCGCAGGCACGGGAACCTTCTCGGCGCCGGATACGGTACGGTTTACAAACATGGCCGCGGACTCCGGGGCCGATTTCGGTCTGGTAGTCACCCCTTTCTATTACAAGGGCCAGATGAGCGCAAAGGTGCTCGAGGCTTATTACCGGGAGGTGGCGGATCATACCAGGATTCCGATCATCATGTACAACGTGCCCAAATTCACCGGTCTGGACCTCCCGCTCGATGCCATCCTTTCTCTTGCAGAACACCCCAATATCGTTGGACTGAAGGAGTCCTCCGGGAACATAACGCTGTCCGAAGAGATCATGAGGTCCTGCCCCGAGGGGTTCACCCTTTACCAGGGCGCCGGATCGCTCCTATTCCCGGCACTGATGATAGGCGCGGGCGGCGGCATTCTCGCGGTTGCCGACATGGCCCCCGGAGAAGCAGTGGGTATTTACAAGGCTGTAGAAGCGGGACAATATCAGAAGGCAAGGGATCTTCAATTCAAGATCCTCACTGCGAACCAGAAGATCGTGAACGGGCTCGGAGTGCCGGGAATCAAATGCGCCGTCGAGTTGCTCGGTTATGCTGCGGGCGAACTTCGAAGCCCTCTGAAGCCGGTCTCGGACGATCAGAGAAAGATGGTCGGAAAGATCTTGGAAGAGGCGGGGTTGCTGCAGCATTGAACTCAACAAGGAAATTCACCCGCACGAAGGTGACGGTTTATCAACTGGAGTAGATTGGAGATAAAATCCGAAGCTCGAAATCCGAAATTCGAAACAATTCTTTCGGATTTCGAATTTGTGGATCCTCCCGGATTGGAACAATAAATGAAAACCGTAAAGATAGTCCTCAAGAAAGGCCGGGGGAAATCCCTCCGGCGGCGCCACCCGTGGCTCTTTTCCGGCGCCATCTACAGCATGGAAGGCAGCCCCGAACCTGGAGACACAGTGGACGTGGTGTCCTCGGACGGATTCTTTCTGGGCCGGGGCTCTTATTCTCCACGCTCGCAGATCCGCGTCAGGATCTGGACCTTCGATGCAGATCAGGAGATCTCTTCTCTTTTCCTCCGGGACCGGGTATTCGAGGCTGTCCAACTGCGGAGAAGTCTGAACCTTCTGGGCGAGGGAGGGGCATGCCGACTTGTCTACGGAGAATCGGACGGGCTTCCTGGCTTGATCGTGGACAGGTATGCAGAGTACCTGGTCTGCCAGTTTCTGACCAGAGGGGCAGTGAAGTGGAAGAGTGAAATCATCTCGGCGCTGCATGAAATTCTGCCGGCGGCCGGGATCTACGAGCGTTCGGATCCGGATGTGCGGGCAAAAGAAGGAATGACTTCCTTTCGGGGGGTTCTCTCAGGCAATGAGCCCCCGGAGCGAATCCTCATTGAAGAAGGGCCCTGCCGATTCGAGGTGGATGTCCGTCGGGGACAGAAGACCGGCTTTTACCTGGATCAGAGGGATAACCGGGGATTCGTGATGGATTTTGTCCGGGACCGTGAAGTGCTTAACTGCTTTGCCTATACAGGGGCTTTCGGAATCTTTGCTCTCAAAGGCGGTGCGGCCAGGGTGACTCACATCGAGTCTTCACCGGATGCACTGGAGTCGGCCCGCGCCAATACGCACCTGAACGGTTTTGAACAAGAGCGGGTGGAATTTAATGGAGGGAATGTTTTTCAGGTGTTGCGGGAATACCGAGAGGCGGGTCGCCGATTCGATGTCGTGATCCTCGATCCTCCGAAGTTCATAGACAGCAGGAAACACCTCGATGCCGGAAGCAGAGGATACAAGGACATCAACCTTCTTGCCTTCGGGCTCCTGAAGCCCGGGGGCATCCTGTTCACCTTCTCCTGCTCCGGGCTGATGGCCCGCGAGCTGTTTCAGAAGATCGTTGCGGATTCCGCGCTCGATGCGGGGATGACCGGGCAGATCATTAAACCGCTTTCCCAGGCGGCAGACCACCCCACGGCCCTTTCCTTCCCGGAGGCGGCCTATTTGAAAGGGTTCATCTGCCGCGTAGTATAAATTTTGCCGTGATGCAGAGCAAAAATAATCGCATGAGCAGGCTCAGCCCTGCACAGCTCCTGGTGGATCACCAGGACCTCTTCTCTCCCGAGAATTGCAGGAACCCTGTCCTGGATCTGGCCTGCGGCGAGGGTCATAACGGCATTCTGGTGGCTTTGAAGGGGTGCAGGGTGGTGCTTGCCGATCGCTCACAGGATGCTCTCGGAAAGGCGCGTGAACTGGCCTCTGCAATGGGAGCATCCGTTACCATCTGGCAGGTGGATCTGGAACGGAAAGCGGTGAATCCATTCGAGGGAAAATCATACTGCGGTATCCTCGTGTTCCGTTACCTGCACAGACCCCTGTTTCCATATATCGTGGAAGCCCTGATTCCCGGGGGGATCCTCTTCTACGAAACCTACATTCTGGATCAGGCAAAGTTCGGGAAGCCGCGCAATCCGGATCACCTGCTGAAGCCCGGGGAGTTGAAAGAGTGGTTCGGAAGTTGGACGGTTATTCACTACCATGAAGGGATCTACACGAATCCCAAGAGGGCGGCAGCGGGGATTGTCTGCAGAAAACCGGTTTAGTGTGATGTGGAAGCCCTGGTCCTCTTGGACGAGGTCAGAGACGATTGCCTCAGCCGGAAAGATTGACCTGGAAAGTTGGAATAATGGAATCATGGAATGATGGGTTTCAATCCAACAAGCGATCTTGCGCCACCCCCATCTCCAGGTTTTTGGTTGTTGTTCTTTCCCAGTATTCCACTATTCCAATATTCCAATATTCCGGGCATTCACGCCATTGAACCATTTTTGAACCCGATAAACCAAACAAACCAGATAAACTGCTCGAGGAACTGCCATGTTCATCCAAAAGATAGGCGTCATCAGCCACACGTATCGTCATATGCATCGCTACAGCGAAATCCTCGCGGTGCTCATAAAGTTCGGCTTCGGCGATCTGATCAGCAGCCTCAGGATCGAACAGTACCTGGATATCGGAAGAAACATCTTCGTCAAACGCGAATCCCGCGCAAAGGTGGAATCCTTGTCCCGAGCTGAACGGCTTCGGCTTGCTTTGGAGGAACTGGGCCCCACCTTCATCAAACTCGGTCAGGCACTGAGCACCAGAGCAGATCTCCTCCCCCCGGATTTCATCAAGGAACTTGCCAAACTTCAGGACCATGTGGCGCCGTTCGCATTTACCGAAGCCGGGAATGTCCTGGAGACCGAGTTGAAAGGATCCTCGTCCACCCTGTTCCAAAGCATCGAACCCGTGCCGCTTGCAGCAGCCTCCATTGGCCAGGTCCATCGTGCGCGGCTCACAGACGGCGAAGAAGTGGTCATCAAGATTCAGCGGCCCGGCATCAGACGGGTGATCGAAGTGGACCTGGAGATCCTTTATCATCTCGCCACCCTCGTGGAGAAACACCTGGGCGGATGGGATCTCCACCGCCCGACGAGGATCGTGGAGGAATTCGGTCGCATGCTGGCCAGGGAAATGGACTACACCATCGAGGCCGCCAGCATGGAGCGCTTCGCCGCCCAATTCCTTCATGACCCGCGCATCTATGTCCCAAGGGTTTTCAGGGAAGCAACCACCGTTCGAGTCCTCACCATGGAGTACGTCGACGGCATCAAAGCGAGTTCCCTGGATACCCTCCGTCAAGGCAATTATGATTTGAAAGAGATCGCCTCCAGGGGAGCGGAACTGGTGATGACACAGATTTTCGTGCACGGGTTTTTCCATGCCGACCCCCACCCCGGCAATCTCGCGGTTCTTTCCGGAAACGTCGTCTGCTTTTTGGATATGGGCATGATGGGACGGCTGGACCGGGACACCAGGGAAAAAATCGTCGATCTGGTTACTGCAGTGGTCCGGCGGGATGAATCCGCCCTGGCGGCGGCCCTGATCCGCCTCACCGCCTGGGACGACGAACCGGACAGGCATGAGCTTGAGAGGGACGCGATGGAACTGGTTGAACGGCATTTGTACAGGCCTCTGAAGGAAATGCCTCTGGTGAAATTCGTCTATCAGATTTTTGAAGTCGCTTCCAAGCACCGGTTGCGCCTGCCCATGGACGTGCTTTTCCTCATCAAGGCCCTTGGCGCTATTGAAGGGGTCGGCCGCGATCTCGATCCGGAGTTCAACCTCATCGAGAATGCAGCGCCGTTCGTGGAAAAGGCATACGCCGAAAGGTTTCAGCCCCGGAGACTGGCGGAGGACATATTCGCCCAGGGGGGTGAGATGATCCATCTCCTGAAGGAGATTCCCGTTGAGCTGCGCCAGGTCCTGAGAATGACGAGGCAGGGTCGGCTCAGGGTGGATATTCAGAACGTCACACAAGAACAGATGATGAAGAATCTGGATCGGACCGGTACGAGGTTGTCCTTCGCCATCGTGCTCGCAGCCTTGATCATCGGCTCCTCCCTCATGGTCCTCTCGGACATCCCGCCAAAGTGGTACGATATCCCCCTCATCGGACTGGCCGGGTATCTTCTGGCCGGGGTCATGGGCTTCTGGCTGCTCATATCGGCATTGCGGAAAGGGAAGCTTTAGAGGTTTGATGGTTGCGGGTTGAAAGTTGTAATGAACCTGCAACTCACAACCCGAAACACCGGTTGTCAGCAGCCGATACCCCGCTATAATAGCACACATGAAAAAGAAGAGCTCCAATACCCAAACCATCCGCATAGTCGGCGCAAGGCAGAACAATCTTAAGAACCTCGACCTGGAAATCCCCCTGCACGCCATTACCGTGATAACAGGACCGAGCGGGTCAGGTAAATCCTCCCTCGCATTCGACACCCTCTACGCAGAGGGGCAACGACGGTACGTAGAGACCTTTTCCCCTTATGCCAGGCAGTTCATGGATCGCATGGACCGGCCGCAGGTGGAGAGGATCGATAATATCCCGCCTGCCATTGCCATTGACCGCAAAGACCCTGTCCGAACTTCCCGATCCTCGGTGGGCACCATGACCGAGATCACGGATTACGTGAAGCTGCTCTTTGCGCGGGCAGGCGTGCTTCACTGCAGGCAGTGCGGAAATCCGGTTGTACCCCAGACCCCCGAGACCATCTGGACGGCCATGGAGGAGATCCCTCAGGGAGCGCAAATCGTAATCACCTTCCCCGCGAAGACGGAGGAGACCACTCCTGCGGACATGAAGAAAGAACTGGGCAGGATGGGGTTTTCCCGCATTTTGCGGGAGGGCGGGATCATCTCCCTGGATGAATGGGAAGGCGAGCCTGCCGGAAAAGAGATCCATGTCATATCGGACAGGCTCCTCTTCAGAATTTCCGATCGAAAAAGAATCGTGGATTCCCTCGAACAGGCTCTTCGTTTCGGGGGAGGCCGGGTGGACCTGTGGAAAAGCCCCAACGGCCGCATGACCTTCAGCAGCAGGTTGGAGTGCGCCGCCTGCAGGATTTCCTACAGACCCCCGCTTTCCAGTCTTTTCTCGTTCAACAGCCCCATAGGCGCATGCGACACCTGCCGGGGCTTCGGCAGAATGCTCGAGATAGACCCGGATCTCATCATCCCGAACCCCTCTCTTTCCCTCAACCAGGGGGCCATCCGGCCATGGGGAGGGCGAAGCCAGGATCGGATGGAATACCAGGACCTGAAGGATTTCTGCAGGAAGAAAAGGATCCCCATGGACGTCCCCTTCGGCGAACTCCCGGATGAGCAGAAACGGTCCATTCTGGAGGGGGACTCGGGGTACTACGGTATACGGGGATTCTTCAAGTGGCTCGAGACCAAGACATACAAGATGCACGTGCGGGTCTATCTCTCCAGGTACCGCACCACCGCACCCTGCCCCGACTGCGGAGGCGCGCGTTTCAAGCCGGAGTCCCTCCTTTATAAGCTCGGCGGGCTCAATATCGCACAGATCTACGAGCTCCCCATTCGAGAGGCGGATCTCTTCTTCAGGAATCTGAGCGTGCCTGCGGGCGACAAGGCGGGCATGCTCGTCCTCGAGGAAGTCCGTAACCGGCTGCGATATCTCATGGAGGTCGGGCTCGGTTATCTCACGCTCGACCGGCAGTCGCGAACCCTTTCAGGGGGCGAGGTGCAGAGGGTTGCCCTGACCTCCGCCCTCGGTTCCTCCCTGGTGAATTCCTTGTATGTTCTGGACGAGCCGAGCATAGGACTTCATCCGAGGGACAGCCACAGGTTGATCAGGATTTTGAAGGGTCTTCGGGACCTGAAGAATACGGTCGTTGTGGTGGAACACGATCCGGACATCATTTCCGAGAGCGACTTCATGCTCGACCTTGGGCCCGGCGCCGGCGAGGAGGGGGGCAGCGTGATGTATTTCGGCCCTACAAAAGATGTCAGGGGTTCCACTACCGGGGACTACCTGAAAGGAACCCGATCCATTCCCTTCCCTGCCAAGCGGCGCAAAGTTCACAAGGACCGGTTGCTGGTCATAGAGGGCGCATCAGAGCACAATCTCAAAGAGATCCGTGTAGAGATTCCCCTTGGGCTCTTCGTTTGCCTCACCGGCGTTTCGGGGTCCGGCAAGTCCACACTGGCCGAGGAGATCGTCTATCGCGGGGTCAAGCGCGCAAAGGGGGAATTTCAGGAGCGGCCCGGGCTGCACAGGGCAATGACAGGGGTCGAGGGGATCTCAGATGTGCTCCTGGTGGACCAGAGGCCCATCGGAAGAACCCCAAGAGGGAACCCGCTCACCTATGTGAAGGCCATGGATCCCATACGCAAGCTGCTTGCCGGCACGGACGGTGCTGCACAAAGAGGTCTCGAATCCAAGCACTTCTCCTTCAATGTTCCAGGCGGACGTTGCGAGACATGCCAGGGGGCGGGGTATGAGAGGGTGGAAATGCAGTTCCTCTCGGACGTATTCATCACCTGTCCCGATTGCAGGGGGAAAAGATTCAGGGACGAGGTGCTGGAGGTCCGGTTCAAAGGCAGGAACATCCATGATATCCTCTCCATGACGGTCGACCAGGCCATGGAGTTTTTCGACGAGGAGCCGATCATCCGGGAAGGACTGAAACCCCTTGCCCGTGTGGGGCTCGGCTACATGCGGCTGGGCCAGCCCATCAACACCTTTTCGGGCGGAGAAGCCCAGAGGCTCAAGCTCTCGCGCTACTTGAAGGAGGATCGTGCGGGCGCCAGGCTGTTTATCTTCGATGAGCCCACCACCGGTCTTCACTTTGCGGACATCGAAAGACTTCTCGCGGCGCTCCAGGAGCTCGTGGACCGTGGAAATACGGTTCTGGTCATCGAACACAACATGGACGTGATCAAAAATGCGGATTGGGTGATCGACCTCGGACCCGAAGGAGGAGAGGAGGGAGGTCTCATTGTCGCAACCGGCACTCCTGAAGAGGTGAGCCGTTCACCGGTTTCCCATACCGCGACATTTCTGAAGAGGGTTCTCCGCCGTTCCACTCCCCTCAAGGAACGGAGGTCCCCTCGTGCAGTCGGGGTTTCGACCAGGGGGGACGGCCCCCCTCTCATTCGCGTGGTCGGCGCCAGGGAGCACAATCTCAAGGATCTGAGCCTTTCCATTCCCCGGCAGCAACTGGTTGTCGTAACGGGCGTATCGGGCTCCGGCAAATCGACCCTGATCTTCGATATCCTTTTTGCCGAGGGGCAGCGCCGCTACCTGGAGAGTCTTGCCCCTTATGTAAGGCAGTATGTAAGGATCCAGGAGCGGCCGGATGTGGATTCCGTGTCGGGCCTCTCGCCCACTGTGGCCATTCAGCAGCGGATCAGCCACTCGGGCCCGAGATCCACCGTAGCCACGCTTACTGAGATCTATCATTTCCTGAGACTCCTCTTCAGCAAGCTGGGAAGGCAGCATTGTCCGGGATGCGGCCGTGAGCTCAAGGCCAGGAGTCCCGAAGAGATCAGTGCGGGGATTCGGAGCCGATCCATTCCGAGGTCAACAAGGCTTCTTGTCCGGAAGGTGACGGGCAGAAAGGGGTTTCACAAGGATCTCCTCGCCGGCGCGATCAAAAAGGGATTCCGGGAGGCGCGCATCGACGGCAGGATCACCCCCTTGCAGGAGGGCATGGCCCTCAGCCGTTTCCGCGAACACACCATCGACCTGGTTGTGGGAAGACTGACCCGCAACAATCATGATCCCCTGCTCTCCCGGGCGCTGGAGGAAGGGGACGGGACGATCATTCTTCTGGATCAAAGCGGTCGGGAAGAGGTTCTGAGCACAAAAGGCACCTGTGCTGTGTGCGGCATCAGCCCTCCCGACCTGGATCCGAGGCTTTTTTCCTTCAACAGCAAGCTGGGCGCATGCCCCGCCTGCGCAGGCCTGGGGAGGCTTGAGCACGAGCGTAACGGCAGACCGCTTCTCTGCCCGCAGTGCGAAGGAAGCAGGCTCAGCCGGGAGGCCCTGTCCGTAAAGGTGCATGGTTTCAACCTGTGGGATCTCGTGCGGCTGCCTGCAAGGGATTTGAGAACCGCTCTCTCGGGGTTTGCATTCCCCGGTCATGAGGGGCTGATCGCCGGACCGGTCATGTCGGAAATCATGGCCAGGCTGGATCTCCTGAACCGGTTAGGTCTCTCTTATCTTTCCCTTGGCCGAAGCGGCGAAACCCTTTCAGGAGGCGAGGCCCAGCGTGTCAGGCTGGCCGCCCAACTCGGTTCCAACCTGACAGGCATCTCCTACATCCTGGATGAGCCGACCATCGGTCTGCATCCCAGGGACAATCATATGCTCCTCTCCGCCCTGCACGAACTGAGAGACAGGGGCAACACGGTCCTGGTCGTGGAACATGACGAGGATACCATCCGGGGAGCGGACACGATAATCGACCTTGGGCCGGGTGCGGGGCAGGATGGCGGACAGCTGGTGGCCATGGGCACGCTTGCGGACCTGAAGAAGATTCCGTCATCGATTACCGGAGCCTTCTTCGACGGACATCCCCGCCGCATCACCTCCCGGCTCCGGGATTACAGGAAAGGACCGCGTGTCAGGGTTCTCGCCGCATCGGAACACAATCTGAAGAAGATCGATGTGGCTTTCCCCCTCTCCACCCTCATCTGCGTGACAGGTGTTTCCGGTTCAGGCAAGTCCACGCTCCTCAAGGAGACCGTTTTCAAAGGAATCAGGAGCCGCCTTGCCGGAAAGGGAGAACCGTCCAATGGATGCAGGGATATCGAAGGGTGGAAGCATCTGGATCGCACGCTGGAGGTGGATCATAGTCCCATCGGAAACACCTCCCGCTCTGTGCCTGCCTCCTATGTGGGCTTTCTTTCGGAAATCCGAAGGCTCCTTGCCCTGACTCCCGAGGCCCGGGGAAGAGGTTATGGGCCGGGGCGATTTTCCTTCAATGTCTCGGGCGGCCGGTGCGAAGCGTGCAAAGGCCATGGGTTCATCAAGGTCGTCATGAGTTTTCTTCCCGATGTGTATGTCCGGTGCGAGGTGTGTGAAGGGAAACGATTCAACCGCGAAACCCTGGACATCACCTTTAAAGGCAAGAACATCTCGGAGATCCTGGATCTCACGTTCGAGGAGGCATCCCATTTCTTTGCAGCGGTGCCCGTTATCCGAAGGGCCGTGCAGGTGGTCTGCGATATCGGTCTCGGATATATCCGCCTTGGGCAGTCCAGCCCTACGCTCTCAGGAGGCGAAGCGCAACGGATCAAGCTGGCTGAGGAACTTGCCAAAAAATCCGGGGGCAGGACACTCTACATTCTCGATGAGCCCACGACAGGACTCCACATCGCGGATGTGAGGAAGCTCACCGCCGCACTGCAGAAACTGGTGGATCAGGGAAACACGGTGGCGCTCATCGAGCACAACCTGGAGGTGATCAAGGAGGCGGACTATATCATCGACCTGGGGCCCGAAGGAGGAGAGGACGGCGGAAGCGTGGTGACCACGGGATCGCCGGCGGAACTGGCGGCCGATCCAGGGAAATCCCATACGGCGGCGTTTCTCAAGAAGTACATTGCGAGCATCTAGAATTTGTCATTTGTCCCTTCCGTTGCATGACTTCGGTCCTCATTGGTCTTCGGCCCGCATTGGTCCTTTGTCATTTGTCATTTGTCATTTGTGATTTGTCATTGGTCATTTTTTATTTTAAGTTTACCCGTGCGTAGTGAGCGGGTGGCAGGTGGTTCCTTATGTCACCCCGCCATTTGTCTCGCAGGTGGGCATCTCATGCAGCAATCAGCGACATTACAAAATCGTGTTTCGTCCAAAAGTGCTGACAAATGACCAGTGACCAATGACGGAGCCCTCTCATGAAAATCGGTGTGCCCAGGGAGATCAAGCCGTTGGAGAAGCGCGTTTCGCTGCCTCCGCAGTGCGTGAAGATACTGTCCGATCACGGCCACGGGGTCCTCGTGGAAAAAGGCGCAGGCGCCGGATCCGGATTTCAAGATGAATCCTACGTGGAAGCCGGGGCGGAACTTCTGGACAAACCGCAGGAGGTGTGGACCGCGGCGGACATGATCGTGAAGGTCAAAGAACCCATCCACCCGGAGTTCCAATGGATGAGGCCGGGGCAAGTCCTTTTCACTTACCTCCATCTGGCTGCGGATCAGCGATTGACGGAGCTCCTTCTGGAGAAACAGATCATTGGAATCGGTTACGAGACCGTTCAGCTCCGCGACGGCACCCTGCCGCTTCTTGCCCCTATGAGCGAGGTGGCCGGCGCGCTTTCCGTTCAAATGGGCGCCTATTGCCTGGAGGCGAAGAACGGAGGCAAAGGCATCCTGCTCTCCGGAGTCCCGGGGGTGAAGCCTGCAAGGGTGACGATCATCGGCGGGGGAGTGGCGGGAATGGCCGGTGCCACGGGTGCCTCAGGCATGGGCGCACGAGTATCCATCCTGGACATCAATTATGCCAGGCTCGGGTATATCCGGGACGTGATGCGGGGCTGCGTGGCCACAATCCATTCAAATCCCGCCAATATCGAGGAGGAATGCCTGGAAAGCGACCTCGTGATCTGCACGGCCCTGATTCCCGGGGCCAAGGCGCCCAGGCTCATCTCCCGCGATCTGGTCAGGCGCATGCAGACGGGCTCTGCAATCGTGGATATTTCAATCGACCAGGGAGGATGTGCAGAGACCTCGAGGCCCACTACGCACGAGAATCCTATCTACATCGAGGAAGGCGTCGTTCATTATTGCGTTTCCAATATGCCCGGCGCAGTCCCACGGACATCGACCATAGCCTTGACGAACGCCACTTTCCACTATGTTCTTGCACTCGCGGACAAGGGATGGCAAAGGGCCATGTCGGAAGACCCTGCACTCCGCGCAGGCCTGAACGTACACCATGGAAAGATCACATGCCGCGCTGTCGCCGATACCTTCAACATGCCCTGCGAATTGCCCGATTTCTGATCTCTTGCCCCAGAAGCAAGATGCGTAGTCATGTCATTTCGAACGAAGTGAGAAATCTTATCTTGAAGGGAGTTACAAGATCTCTCCCTTCGGTCGAGATGACACTTCGTTCCTCTGCTTTCAGGTGACGCTCTTTGGGCGAGAGACGCTCTTTCTTCTCGTGCTGAAACGAGCGCAAAATATGCTCGGTTGAATATGACCATAAACCCGAATCTAAAAATAGCTCTTCGTCGCCTTTGTATCGAGACACCTCGTGATGGGGGAAAATGCGTAATGCGGTTGGCCAAAAGCCGTAATTCGAGCCGCGGAAGGCGATTTGCCTTGCGGTCGAGGTTGAGATGATTAGTTTGCGTCATGACCAAATCTAGGTTTGCGCAGACTCTTCGCAAGCCATTGACATAAGGAGGTAATAGCAATGAAGAAGATCCTCATCACGTTCTTGGCAATGGCTTTCATTGCCTTCGGCTTTACCCCCGGCGCGTTTGCGGCGGGTATGGATAAGTCAACGGATAAGTCAATGAGCTCTGATGCCGCAGGATTCAGTACGGATGCGAAAGACGTCAATGCCTGGATCGGCAGGGACGTCAAAAATTCACAGGGAGAAGACCTCGGAGAGATTAAGGACTTTGTTCGTGACGACAATGGAGAGGTCTCCTTGGTAATCGTTTCCCATGGCGGTTTCATGGGAATGGGTGAAAAGGACGTAGCCGTTCCTTACACCGCTTTCTCGTTTAACGAGAGTGAAGATCATGCAGTCCTGGACGTGACCAAAGACCAGTTGGCCAATGCCCCTGAGATTGGGACAGATGAGAACCTGACCGATCGCGCTTTTGCAGAAGAGGTTTACAGGCATTTCGGCGAGAGGCCCTACTGGACGGAAAAAGGCGGGGCCGCTGATCAGGACATGATGAAAGACGAAGCGAAGACCCATGAGTACTTTGGAACCGATGAAGGCATCGATGAGGGCTTTGATGCCGACCGGGACCTGGAACCCATGGAAGGCAGCGAAGGATCCGTTGACAACTTCTAACGACAACCTTTAACGACTGAGATGCGAATAAAAGAGCGAGGGAACCTTCCCTCGCTCTTTTCGTTTCATGAGACTTTGATTTTGTGCCGCTTCATCAGACGAGCATCATCCGCCAGGGCCCTAGGAAGGATGACCGTTATCCCGAAATCCTCTTTCGACAACTTCAGATCATCGGAGCACTCTTCATACTTGTCTCGATCGGAAGTGAAGAGAGGGCAGGAAACCGCCACCTTTTCCTCGCTCAGGAAACGGAGGATGCTGGGAATGTGACTCAGTCCTATTGTGAAAAGAGCATTCTCTTTCCTCACATGCCCTGAGACGAAAGCCTCGTTGACTATGTTGGGGATCTTCTGAAGCATTGCCCCCACCCTTTTGTCCTGATGATAGTCCAATTCCGATCGGATTATAAAATGTTGCTGAAGGTTCGTGCAGTCGGCGAGTTGCCGGATCCCTTTGTTCACTGTCTGGTAAAGCTCCTTTTCCTCGACCTGCCTCAATTCCATATCGAAGTTTTCGCTCAAGAGCATCTCCGCATTGATCGACCTGTCGTGAACCGATAGGATCTGTTCGAGGAGTTTCATATCCTCTTCTGCAACGCAGGTTCCCCCATTTGTCTCTTCGGGCTTTCCACCACCGTACACCTTGGGTTTGACGGCAAAAAACCCTTCGGGCAGAAGCAGTCCAAGACCTTTGTTTCGTGCCAGCCATGCACCGATCCTGTAAATTTCCGCTTCTACCCGAGGCGTATAGGGACTTTTGGCGCCTGTCAGGGTGTCTTCGTGACTGATTCCTACGATGTAAAGCTGTCTCGGGCTGTTCTCATTCGCTCGATAAAGAATCTCACCAAAATCAACCGGCAGGAACCCTTCCTCGTCGGTCATCGGCCGAGGAGATGTTCCGGTGGAGGCAAGGAGAACGAGTAAACCGGCAAGGGGGAGCAGAGAATACATGGAGCGTCGGGGCGGGTTGGTATGAACTCTCTTGAAATAGGAAAGCACTAAGCGGTAGAACTTCAAAATTCCTCCCTTGACCCGGCATGGCCGGACGGATTTGGCAGGTTGCTGAAAAACGCCCATCTGCTGCGTTGCCCTAGTCCCGCGTCGTTGCGGCGTACAGGAAGTACGCCTCACTCCTCGTGACGTGTCCGTCAAGGGCCACGGACACCCCACTCTGAGGTGGGTCCCCATTTTCAGGCGCCTTGCATCTGGACATTTTTGAGCAACCTGCCAGGAAAGCCTTTTTCAAACCTGCTGGGGTCTCCTCAGTATGAAAAACTCGACCGGCCATGTCAAGGTGCTAAGCGGAAAAGGGGGAATTCAAGATGCTACTCTTTCATGGTTGCTTTTTGAATCATCACCGGCTCCACAGGGACATCTCCAAACTGTCCTTTTGTGCCCGTCTGCACCGTCGCAATGGAGTCCACTACGTCCATTCCTTCCGTGACTTTGCCGAAAACTGCATAACCCCATCCCTGAGGGTTCTTCCCCTTGTGATTGAGAAATTCATTGTTCACCAGGTTGATGAAAAATTGGGCGGTGGCGCTGTGCGGATCGTTGGTTCTTGCCATTGCAATGGTGGACCGTTCGTTTTTCAGCCCATTGCCCGCTTCGTTCTGTACGGGGGGGTTTGTGGGTTTGCCTTCCATGGCCGGCGTGAGGCCCCCTCCCTGGATCATGAAACCCTTGATCACGCGGTGGAAGATCGTCCCGTCGTAGAAACCGCTCTTAACATAGGAGACGAAATTCCCCACCGTCAGCGGCGCCTTGTCCGGGAAAAGTTCCAGAACGATCTTTCCTTTTGACGTCTCCAGGGTCACCTGCGGCCTTTTGGGAGCGGGCTCCGCCGCGGAAGCAAAAAAAACCGGAAGGAATGCTGCCATACCAATCATAAGATATCTCCTGATCATAGATTTTCTCCTGCATTCTGTACTCTTCTTCGTGAACTCCCTCTCAACATCCGCATCCGGGCTGCAAGCTCCTGCGAATGAATCCGGACGATCGTGGATTGCTTGGAAGAAAGTCCCATGTCTGTGGAAAGGACGACCTGACGCATCATAGCACAGGGGGGAAGAACTTCCTAATTTCGGTCTGACTGTCTTCCAGACTTTCATGCCCTGGTCAGGCGCGTCTGCCTGGGAGGTAGAGCAGACCGCGCCGAAATCCGAAAATGTGGGGATCTCGCTGAGGAGTAGCAGCCATGCGGTCTAACAGTCTAGGTCAAATCCGTCTCCTGCGACCCGATATAAGAGAGACGAGAAAAAGGATGATGAAAACAACGAACAGGACCTTGGCGATCCAGGCGGCAGTTCCCGCAACGCCACCGAAGCCTAAGACCCCGGCAATAAGAGCCACAATCAGAAAAGTAATAGCCCAACCTAACATCGTCGTTCCTCCTGTCATTTGCAGTTTTTAATTTATTAAACACGGTGCCTGTAGAAAAGAAATGGGCTTTTCCGGGTATTCGGACCCTTTCCTGACAGTAACCTGAGACGCTCTGCTCCTCATCGGCTCCACGCTATTCAAAGGGGGTGGCGCGTTTATAACCATGAGCGGGTAATCGTGGGGTAGCTGTTCCGCGCCACTCCGGGTTTGCATTTGTTGCTTTTGCACATTGCTCCTGGTATTCTTTAAAACATGACGGATCATTGCAGACCCGAATATTCATGAGGGATCCAGCGCCGGTGCTTCGGTTTTAAAAAAAGGGAAGACTTCAGATCGCCACTCCTTTTGTGAATCAGCGTAGAACAGAACTCCATAGAACCATGGATGCGTCAAGCTGCGTGTAAACCATTCTTTTCTTCGAGGATAGAAGAAGTGAAGTCTCGTGCATCACGTAGTATCCAGAGAAATCTAATCGTACCCCTGGTGATCTTGCTCGTCCCGATACTCCTGATCCAGGGTTACTTTTACTATGACCTCTTCCGGACAAGACGCGCAACCGAGCTTCAGGCAAACCTCGAATTGGCACGAGCGGTTGGAGTTGCTTTCAATAGCTTTGTACAGGATCTCCTCCATCAGCAGATTTCAATCGCAATAACAGCCACAGCCTCACCACCCATCTCTACACAAGATCTGACGAAAGTTCTTTCCCGGAGCGCGGGTTACTACGACTGCGTTCGCAACTATTCGTGGGTCGATCCCAAGGGTCGGGTACTCGCATCCAGCAGTCCTGGGCTCATCGGCATGGAGCTTTCGAAAAAGGCTCATATTCTGGAAATCGAGTCGGACCATGAATGGGCTCTCAGCAATCTGTTTCTCTCGGATGGGACCGGGGAGCCGATATTCTCGATCAGTCACTGCGTTCGCAATGCACAGGGGTCTGTTCTGGGAATGGTCGTTGCGACTGTTCGCGCGGACGGACTGCAGGAAGTCCTCTCCATCGAGCGCGCGAAGAACGCAGGAGTAAGTCTTGTTGACCGCAACGGCATGGTAGTGGCCACCTATCCTGCCAGGGAGTTTACCTGGGAGCAGCGAAACTGGCTGGAGCGCTACCCCCGGAAGCTTAAAGAGGCAATCACCGGGACAGAGCTTGCCACGACCGTTACATTGGGAACCGGTAAGAAAAGGCTGGTCGGGGTTGCTCCAATTCCCTCACTGGGCTGGGTAGCCGCCGCAAGCCGCGCTGAAGAAGATGCAATGGGCGCCATCATCGCAAATCTGGTGACTCACGGCACCCTGTTTCTGGCAGTCACTCTGGCCGCCTTCGCAACTGCGTTGGCGCTTTACCGCCCGATTTCCGCCTCCATAAGCATTCTCCGAAAACAGACCCTCGCACTCGGACGCGGCAAAATAGGGAATCTGGATATTGCCTCCGGTCCATCTGAGATCAAAGATCTTGCCGAAGCCTTCAACAAAATGGCCGAGAAGGTGCGAATCCGGGAAATAGCTCTCCGAAACAGCGAGGAGCGGTTCAGGTGCTTCATGGACAACACTCCCTGCATTGCCTGGATCAAGGATGAAGACGGCCGCTATGTCTACCTCAACAAAACCTATGAGCACCGTTTCGGAGTGCTGCCGCAAGAACGTCTGGGGAAAACGGACTTCGAAGTGTGGCCGCATGATATTGCCGAGCAGTACTGGAAGAACGATAAGGCAGTTCTCGACAGCGGCCGCCTCATTGAAGTCATGGAGGATGCCGTTAACCCCGATGGGGGACTTGGCACCTGGTGGAATTTCAGGTTCCCGTTTCAGGATGCCTCGGAAAGAAAGTACGTGGGGGGGATTGGACTGGACCTCACGGAACGAAGGCGGGCGGAGGCAACGGTGCGCGAAAGCGAGGAGCGGCTGCGCAATGTGTTGGAGAATATGCCCGTAATGATGGACGCTCTCGATGAGGAAGCCAACATCATCGTGTGGAACCGGGAGTGCGAGCGGGTGACCGGCTATAGTTCCAAAGAGATAGTGGGGAACCCGCGATCATTGGAAATGTTGTACCCTGATGCCGAATATCGCAAGCGGATGATGGCCGAATTAATTGACCTGGAATTCGACTTTCGCGAAAGGAGATACACACTCACCTGCAAGGACGGCAGGAAAAAGACGATAAGCTGGTCCAACATATCGGCCAGGGTCCCTATACCAGGTTGGCACACCTGGGCTGTCGGAGTCGATATCACCGAACTGCTGCTGGCTGAGGAGGCGCTGCGGGAAAGCGAAACAAAATTTCGACTTATCGCGGAGAACACGGCCGACATGATATCGCAGCACGATCCTGACGGCCGCATTCTATACGCATCTCCGTCAGCGGTACGCATTTTGGGATATGAGTTGGAGGAACTGATCGGGTCCGCTCCCGAGATCGCATTCCCGAAGGATGATCTGGCAACCGCCAGGCGGGCCATTCGCCGGGCAGTGGAGAAGGATTCGGACCGCTTCCGCATTCAGCATCGGATGAGACGCAAGGACGGCTCGATCATCTGGGTGGAAACGAATGGAAGCCTCCTTTACGATCAGGATTGCAAGCTGAAGCAGTTCCAGTGCCTGGTACGCGACATGACCGAGCGAATACGCATGGAGGAATCCCTTCGCGAGTCCGAAGAGCGCTTCCGGATTCTTGCCGAAAAGTCGCTCGTCGGCGTGTATCTGATTCAGAATAACCTCTTCCGATACGTGAATCCGGCATTTGCCCAGGTGCTCGGGTACGGGTGCGAAGAGATCATCGACAGACTCAGGCCCGGAGATACTATTGTGCCTGAAGACAGGGAAGCGGTGATGGAGAGCATCAGTCGCCGGATCTCCGGCGAGCGGAAGGCCGATAACCGGGAGTTTCGCATCACACGCAAAGACGGGACAGTCCGCGAGGTCGAGATATATGGGGTCAGGGTGGTGCACAAAGATCGTCCTGCTATCCTGGGCACACTCATAGATATTACCGAGCGGAAGCGGATGGAAAATGAACTCCGCCTTGCGAGGGATGAGCTCGAGAACAGGGTCCGGGAGCGCACCGCCGAGCTGGCGCTGAGAAACAAAGAACTGGAGAACTTTACCTTTGTGGCCGCTCATGATCTCCAGGAGCCCTTGAGGAAGATCCAGACATTCGGTGATCTGGTTCTAAACTACGCCGGATCCATGAACGGGCAGGCGCTTGACTACGTTGGACGCATGCGTGAGACTGCTTTAAGGATGCAGGAGGTCCTGCGGTCCCTCCTGACGTATTCGCGATTGACCTCCAGGGCCGAGCCCTTTGAGCGAGTCAATTTGACCAAAGTTGCGATGGAGGTGGTTACGGATCTGGAGCTCCAGATTCAAGAGGCGAATGCGTCTGTGGAGATTGAAGAGCTGCCTGAAATTGAGGCCGATGCCGGACAGATGAGGCAGCTCTTCCAGAATCTCCTCGGCAACGGACTGAAGTTTCGCCGGGAGGGGGAACCGTCCAAGGTGAGAGTCTACGCGAAGTGCGAGCAGAATGATCTGGGCGGGGAATGCAAAATCTATTTCGAGGATAATGGGATCGGTTTTGAAGAAAAATATCTGGACAAAATCTTTCAGCCGTTTCAGCGCCTCCATGGCCGAAAGGAATATCCGGGGACCGGCATCGGCCTGGCCGTCTGCAGTAAGATCGCGGACCGCCACCATGGAACGATTACCGCCAGCAGCGCGATTGGAAAAGGGTCCACCTTCATCGTGACCCTGCCGGCGAGGCAAGTCGGATTTGACCGGGAAATGCCGGGTCAAGGAGTTTGGGCGGACAATGATCGGTGATTACGGCAAAACTACAGCTGCGCTATGATGTTGTGGAGGACTTCGGCCGATTTTTGCAGTTTGGTCATCTCCTGCGCCGGCATCTCGCCGGCAAGGATCCGCTCAATCCCCTGGCCTCCAATCAGGCAGGGAACGCTGAGGCAGACGTCGTGTATCCCGTATTCCCCTTCCAGCAGGGTGGAGACGGTCAGAACACTGTTTTCATTGCGCAGGATGGCGCCCACGATGCGCACGAGCGCCAGTCCTACTGCATAGAATGTGGAACCCTTATAGCTGATGATGTGATATGCCGATTCCCGGACCTCCCGCTCGATTCGCTCGCGTGTGTTCGCCCAATTTCCACAATCTTTACATATGGAACAGTATCGATCGATCGGGTTCCCGGCCAGATGAGTCATAGACCAGGCGGCGAACTGGTTGTCCCCATGCTCGCCGAGGATGTACCCGTGAACGTTGCGGGGATCGATCTTGCAGTGGCGGCCGAGCAGATAACGAAACCGCGCAGTGTCGAGGACTGTTCCGGAACCGATCACCATTCCTTTGCTCAATCCTGACTGCTTCAAGGCAACGTAGGTGAGGACATCAACAGGATTGGTCACAATCACGATAACCGCCCGGGATTTCGCCCTGACGATTTCGTCCGTTATCTGGCGGATAATGCCCGCGTTCCGCTGTACAAGGCTCAACCTCGACTCCCGGGGCTTCTGCCTGGCGCCGGCCGTGATGACGATCACATCGGCATCGCTATAGTCTGCGTCTTCAGCCACATGGATATGAACCGCCGGCATGAACGGAAGCCCGTGCGCCAGATCCAAAACCTGCCCCTCGGCCTGTTCGCGGCGCAAATCCATGAGCGCAATATCATCGGCAATACCCGACTGGGCCAGTGCATAGGCAAAAGTGGCGCCCACATCTCCGGCGCCTACAATTACCACCTTACGCGACTCCCACGCCTTTGCCCCCATTTGCACCATCCTCCCGTGCCCCTTCCCCTCTGGAGCAAGCTCCTGCTTGCGATTCTTACCCTGATCGGATGCGGAGATCAATCCCGGCAAAATGGTATTCGGATCATTATGAATAGTAATCCTGAGACTGCAGGCTGCTATCGGACATCTCTCAGAATCTTGGGAGATCTATTTCCAAACCATCGTAGGCTATGCTGATCGCAAGCGGCCGCTCTTCCGCGTAGAGGCTTCTGTAGGCATTGGTTTTTTCCCTGATGTCCTCCAGGCGCTGATCATCGAAATTCGGCTCTGTATGGAAAAGCACGAGATGCCTGGCGCCGGCAAGCACCGCCAGCTCAACGCCCATGATGTTGGAGGAATGGCCCCAGGTACGCTTGATGAGCTCGGCTTCTGCGAGAGAGTACTGCGCATCGAAAATCAAAAGGTCGGCATCTCTGAAGAAATCAACAAAAGGAGAACCTTCCGGGTTGGACTGGTGTTCAGAGTCTGTTGAATACACAACCTTGCTGCCGGAGCGACTGAAACTATACCCATAGGACTTGCCGGGATGGTCCTGTTCCATGATCTTGATATGGAATCCGGAGATGTCGTACTCTTTGTCGGCTGAGAGTTCAATAAAATGAATGGAGGCCCCCAGATCTGCAAGCGCGACCGGAAAAAAGGGGCTCTCCTGCTGCCGCTTGAACGCCTCGGCCAGATCGGGATGGCAGCCATAGATATAAATCCGGTTGCCGGGAACATAGACCGGACCGAAAAAAGGAAAGCCCTGTATGTGGTCCCAGTGAAGGTGCGAAAGGAAGATGTGAAAGGTGGAAGATCCTCCTTTGCCGCTCTTCGTCAGATGGTTTCCGAAATCTCTCAGGCCGGTCCCGGCATCGCAGAGAATATGCTCATCGGAGCCGTCGATTTGTACGCATGAGGTATTGCCCCCGCAACTTCCTCTCAGTACAAAGGGAAGCACCGAATCGATGAAATGCTCTCTGGCCGCGGCATCAGCAAGATCGTGATTCTGAGCGGCTTCCAGCACCCTGGAAATCTTCCATCGGACCTCACTGGCTGTCATTGGTCGCGGCAAGGACCCGCGTGTACCCCAGAATCGCACCTTCATGCTCATACCCCGGCGAAGATAAAATCGGCGTCCCCTTATACCCCATCAATCCATTCGGATTCAACCCATTAAAGCCAGTTTCCGGGATGGCTTATCCAGCACCTCCAGAAATTGGGATACCCTATGACGGGACCGAGATGCGCCATTTCAAAAAATTTCCTGAAGCGCGCCCGCGCGGGGAGCGACCATCGTACCACGGCGATCCGGGCGGCCACCGACTGTTTCAATCCACGCTCCCGCGCGGGGAGCGACATCTTCTCGGTTGCAGCGATCGCTTCAGCCGTAAGTTTCAATCCACGCTCCCGCGCGGGGAGCGACATTATCGCTTCCCCCTCGCAGCAGATATTCAACGTTTCAATCCACGCTCCCGCGCGGGGAGCGACAGTTGCAGTCCATGTGACTGCAATACAAATGATTATTTGGCAGTGTGCGCGAACTGCCCGATTTTCACTCGTACCATATTCGATTATCAAAGAACGTTGGGGCTAATTGTGCAATCTGCCTATGGAATCCGTGTTCGCGAACCCACCCTCACGAAATTGAGACATAGTCACTTCAATTAACAAAGGAAATCCTTTGCCTCATCAATGAGAGCTTGGGGTTCGCAACGAATCTCAAACCACGAGCGCTTCCTCGGGATCTATTCCTTTTTTTGCCCCTACATGCTCAATGCGCTTCCTCCAATTGGCCCCAAGAAAATAGAACCTCAGGCTGTCAACCTCGGGATTTATTTCTTTGATCAGCTTGTCACGGAAGCGGACCCACTGGGCCGGGTCTACCATGCACTCGAAGACGGAAAACTGCACCCGTTGCCCATAGTCCTTGCACACTTTCGCGACTCTTCGAAGACGTCGCTGCCCTTCCTCATCCATCAGGGAAACGTCATAGCTCACGACCACAAGCATGCTCGCAGATCCTATTTCCAGATAAAGGGTGGATACCCGTCCAGGTCGCCCCTCACGTGTCGCGCCATCAGCAGAGCCTGGACATGGAACAGAAGCCCGAGGGTCACTTTTTCCTCTATGAAAGGATGCATGATCTCATCCTGTTTTCTTTTCTGATAAGCCACGAGAACAGCCTTACGCGTATCGTCATCCATCAGGACAGCTCCGGTCTCCAGTTTTCTGAACCCTTTGTTCTGAACCTGGTTCAGGTTTATCAAGGAGAGTGCCAGCCTGTCTGCTATGAAGGGCCGGAATTCTTCCATCAGGTCCAAGGCAAGCCCCGGGCGGCCGGGCCGGTCCCTGTGAAGAAAGCCCACAGCAGGATCGAGACCCACCGCTTCAAGAGCAGAACGAACATCATGCATCACAAGAGTGTACAGAAAGGATAACAGGCAATTCACTTTGTCCAGTGGGGGGCGTCGATTTCGCTCATGGAAAGCAAAGTCCTCCTTCTGTCCCACAATGAGATGGTCAAAAACAGAGAAGTACGAATGCGCCGCATCACCCTCGATTCCCCGAAGAGTATCCAGACCTGGGCCTGATTGAATTGCCTGCAGGCTGTTCTTCAGGTTGTCCGACGCTCCTTTCAAGGCCGCTCCATTTACCTTGTCCGCATGATCTCTCAATGTGCGTTGAAGGACTGCGCGGCAATTGGCAAGTTTCCCTGTAAGAACATATCTTGCCATTCTCGCCGAGGACTCCGGATCATCTGCAAGACGATACTGCTGCCTCCGGAGAAGGACATTGCCCGATACCGGCCCCTGTACCCTTGCCAGGAATCGGCCGTGTTCCGAGAGAAAACTGACGGCCACGTTATTTTCCGCGCAGAACCCCAGCAGAAAGGGACTGCACAAGACATTGCCGAAGCACACTATCCCCCCAATGGTGTGAACGGGCAACCTCAGCCGAACTTCGTTTTCAGCTTTTACGACGACCGTTTCCCCTTCTTTGAAGAGATAGGCCCCCTGCGTAGTCACGAAAAGCGTATTAAGATGTTTTTTCACTCGGTGATCGCTCCTGAGAGATAGCGCTCGATGGAACGCCCTTTTTGAACCGTCTTCGGAAGACAGAGAGAGAACAGAGAACACTGCCCGCATTTCTTCTGGTAAACAGGTTTGGGGGTAATCCCTTCGCTTAGAAGACCGTGCACTCCTTCTGCGACTCGCTTTGTTTCGCTTCTGATGGCATCGTCGAAGACGACATCATGCCTGCGACGGATCTTGCCGTAAAACATGGCGCCGGAAGGCACGCTGACTTCCAGCATCTCTACGAGGCACATCGCCTGCGCACAAAGCTGCACCTCATCCGAGCGGTCGGGCTTCGGCTTGCCCCGCTTGTACTCCACCGGAAATGGCCTCCATCCCCCCTCGGGCAAAGGATGGAACTCTACCACATCGGCAACCCCTACCAACCCGAGGCGAAGGCTCCGCAGCGGAAGGCCCCGCTCGATGCGGACCCCTGCCCTGCTTTCGCTGTCTTGCTCGTGCACCCGCTCATGGAGAAGCCTGCCCTCTGCTGTCAGCCGGTTCTCCGTCCACACCTGCTCGATGTGGATCAATGCACATTGCCGCTCGCAGAAAACAAAGTGCTGGAGGGCGGAAATGGGAACTAAGTCGTCTTCGCTGTAGCTCATGTGATCCTGCCCTTGCTGCGCGCATCTGCACCCGCGCACGATAAAGCTTTTCGGTGAAACCGCCCTCCTCAAGAAACCCCTTTTCCAAGCCTCGGAGCTGCTGATCGAGCAGGTAGTTGGTTTGGTGAATCAGGCAAATGATGGTGTTGGCTGCAACTTCAGGGGAACTGCTTTCAATATAGGGATTATAGGTCTTATAGGACCTATCCTTGCGGTAGCACAAGCCACGCACTTCCCCGCTTTTCGGGTGGTCCTTGCCCCAAAGGCACAAGCCCTTTTGCCGGAGAAAGTCTTTGAAGTCCAGCAGAAGCTCTTCAAGGCTTGCACGAGCAACACCGACCAGTTTCAGCTCGGTTTTCTTGGAAGTCCCTGAAGCCATGCTGCGTCCTATTTGCCTCGGCGCAGAGGATGGTCCGGTGGCAGCAACCCCCGAAGCTCCTCCTCGAATTCCTTCGCCTCTTTTCTTGATTGGTAACCCGCCCGAGTTTTTTCGTTCAGGTGCCGCTGGCCCTTTATGTCTGAATTCTGCAGATGCTCCGCCCAGCCACGCAATTGGCGAGAACACATCTCCGCAAGGGATTTCAAATCTGAAATTTGAGATTTGAGATTCTTAAAGCCTGGTCGCCGTTCAAGAAGACAGAGCATGGATCGGACTTCCCCAGCTGAGCCGCGCGCAATATAGATAAACGCCAGAAGCTCGTTTGTGGTTCCCCTTTCGAATCCTTCGGCAATATTGTTGGAAACAGAAAGCGCAGCTCTCTCCAACTGATCGCGGAGACTCCGACTGCCGAACCAGGACTTGCTTTCCGTCATGTCATAGGTATTTTCAGCCAGACGAATCGCCTCTTGCCAAACAGGAAGTTCTTCAAACCGGGAGTAAGTCATAGCAGGCACCTCGCTGAAAGTGTGGCATGATGATCAGATCCTCGATCTCCTTCACGCGCTCATAGCCGACCTTTGCCAGCCAGCGCTTGAACGGCTCGGCCCTGGGAGAGGGAATGGACTGTATAATGCGGAAAATGCCTTCGGTGTTGGCGCAAAGCATCTGTTGTGACCCACCAGCAGTATCCACTAAAAGGGTATGTACAATTTGTACCCACCCTTTTCCCAGTTCGGGGTCACGCTGCTTCATCCGCTGGATGTACTGCTTTGGATCCTTTGAATCAATGAGCGCAAGCACCACATCTTCCACGACAAACCACCACTCATTGTTGTGCAGAGTCTTCCTGATTTCCTTGCCCCTGAAAACGGCTATCTTCGTGTCCACTGTCCCTCCTTTCCATGAAGGGTGAAACAATCGATCCCAATCCCTCAAGCGAGTGCTAAAATGTCAATGCTTTTTCGCTCGATGTCCGATACCCCTTTGTTCATTGGCGAGAGCAGGGTCGGGTATTTATTCTCAAAAATCAGTGTCCATGGTCAAATTGCAGTTAGAGCATTTCGTGGATCGTAATACCCAAAGGCAAATTTTCACGGCCCAATTGAACAATGTAGTCGGAAAACGATCGAGCTGGCCTGGATAGATCCTTTCGGGTGATTTTTATCCGGTCGAACAGAGCATGCGCCGAGGCATTTCCAAGTGGGCTCTCATGTTCGAAAACATAGAGTTTCTTAGAAGACATTTCTCCCCGCGCGGCGGAATGATCGTGCTCAAACATGTTGATTAAGGCTTTCCAAAGTAGATCGAGATCATCGGTTGTGAAACCCGTATCGGCAGCCAGGTGCGGCGAAACAAAGCCATGAACGACATAAAGCCCATACGGCACGATCTCCTTGCGTCCCATTGTTCGGTTGTCTCCACCCTGCTGTTCGGCTTCCTTTTCGGTAGCGACCGCCATACGAGTGATAGACTGCTCGAGGGGCATGATCGGATCTACTGAACGGGAAAATGCGAGCTGCACTGGTCCTCGAACTTGTCCGCAGCTTATCTCAAGGGCCATCACCGCCCCGAACATACGCACGTCGAAAAAGGTCTGACACATCCATGCGCGAGCCGCCGAAATCTGGCCGGCCTTTTCTTTACCCTTGGCATCAGGCTTTAGACCCAACGCATCATAAGCTCTTTGATGCTGGTGGTTTAGTATTGCCTTTTCTTTGACATAGATATCATAACCCTGTTCCGGTATACCGGTTTGCGGATCGGTCTTGCTCAATGAGACGAAATTCCTTATTTTTCTTTTTAGGCAGACATCGGAGACGAGGCCCAGACCTGTTTCAGGATCAACACGCGGAGAGTTGCCGGCATCCGGGTCACCATTGGGGTTGCCATTAACAACGTCGAAGAGCAGTTCAAATTCGTAACGATGCTCGAGGATAGTCATGATTATGTTCTCCTCCCGTATTTAGATGTTCATTTCTGAGGAATGCTCTTTGGACCAAATGAATGCCTGGGGTGCATTAAGGTTCGCTCTTTCCCACTGAAGGCGATCTTCTTTCTTCATCCAAAGCCAGTGGCGCATCTGATGATAGCCAAGGACAAAAAGGCCCTGCTGTTCAAGGTCAAGGTAAGTGGGAAATCCGTTTGCCCTGGGATCGAAACGCGATGCCAGTTCGTCCATCAGCTTTTCGATGCGGTACACCATTCCACGCCTTTCCGGATCATCCTTGACCTTGCGGACGTGATGCCTAGCATTCTTCATCAAACGGACAAAAGCAATCTTGGGAGTGGCCGAAGCACTACTGAAGAAGCGGTCAACGACCGTCGCATTAACATCCCCCTGGGCTGTTTGCTGAAGGCGTTCCAAAACAGCCATAAGAAGGCCCAACGAATATCCTGGGCTATCGTTTCTCGGGTCCATATCTCTTTTCACCTCCCTATATGTTGTTGCAGTTGTGGGGCCGATTCGCCGCCGTCGATTGAGCACCCCTTTGATTAAAGCAGATCGGGCATCCCTGCGGTTCTGGTCGGTCCAGTCAGTGCGGCCGATTTCAGCACGTGTCCTTTCCAGCGCTCGCTCCAGCACTGAAAAGGGGTATGGGGATCCGATCAAAGCGGCCTTGAGCAGACTGCTTGTCAGGGGAGACGGCACTTGATCACGGTCGCCTCTTGGCGCGAGGGATTCCAGCAGCAGAGTCATCGGAATCTGCTTCGGCAGATCACTTTTCTTGGGCTTGGGTGTATTGCGGACAATATCCAGGTCTGCGAAATGAAGTGCAAGGTTTTTGGCGGTTCGCCCAACGGTAGATTCCAGCCAGTCACGCAGGATGGCCCGGCCCTGGGTTCCGGTTATTGTCAGCGCATAAAAGGCCGTTGGGTCCTCTAAGTCCGGGCTCTTCCCCTTCCAGATCGATTGATACAGCTCCTTGACTTGATCGGGATTTCCTTCCAATAGTCCGCTGAAAACGGAGCAAAATTCATCACCCTTTCCGTCCGCGGCCCAAAATAAGACGGCGGTGTCGGAGCTGAGCTTTAGGTTTCGGCGAGGCAGAGTTTGCCCCGGCTGATGCGGGTCTGGATAAGCCGGATACAACAGTCGATTCAGAGCCGTTGCGCATGCCTCAGCGGCATTCCTGGATATCGGGGCATTCAAATTTCCTTTCCATCCATACGATTCAAATGCTTTGCAGTTAAAAGAAACAAGTGCCACACCGCTAGGCGTGCCTCCCGGAACTTTCTTGACAGATGGGAAAAGACCACCCGGAATACATTGTGCTCTTGAGACGAGGCAGCATGCTGAGCTCCTGTCAGTTTGCAGCATCTGCCTGCGGCCTTTTTTCCAATAAACCTTGACGGCAGATCTGTCCGTTACAAGTTGGTCAATATCGGAATCGTAAACGAAGGCAAAGAGATCGTTCCCTGCGCATCCTTCTGGAAGTTCTACTGGCGATTTGCCAGCTTCTAGGTTTTCCAGAAATTTGCAGAGAGATTTCACTGCCTCATCATTTGTTGCATCACGACAAATCTGAGCCTTTTCTTGAAACAGTCTAAACCTTGTTTTTAGTTTGTCTGGTGATCTTTTGCCCTCCGGGTCGATCCCAAACGCATATTCGGCCTTGTCGTATAGTAAGAACGCCTTGTCGCGATTGGTTCTCCCCCCATCTCTGGGCACATTGAAGGTCTTGGCCACTGCCTTTGGCTTTTTCTTCTTAGCCTCTTCCGGCGGGATATGATGGGTCCCCTCGATACCGATCAGTTCGCCTTCCGAAGAAATCCGCACAAGCCACGCTATTTGCTTGGGTTCGAAGTCTGGATCGCTAACCAGGTCTTCCCTCTGAGCCAATTGATAAAGTGCCTGGAGGATCATGACAAACCTCCTTCCCCCATACCAACGAAAAGATCGGAACGGGATTGCGGAACTTCCATGACTCCTCTATCAAGTCTCGCAGGAAAAAACATGGGGATGTTGTTCTTGGGGCTGAAATCGATGTCCCACAACATCAGCCCGAGGTCCTTGTTCTCATCGATAGGCTTTGGATAGTCGTCGGCCGGCAATATGTCTGCTACGAATTCTCTGCAACCGAAATAGGGTTGGTGGAAGTGCTGGCCTTTAGCCACGCGGCGGGTGAACATCTCGACAAACTTATTCACATTGTCGCCCGACCCGGCTTTGGCGGTCATGACGAAATGGGATTCAATGACGTAGTCTACATCGCTCAATGCCACGGTGTTCCGTTGGGCACGGTCTTCATCTGCGAAGAAGATCGGAGGAGGGCCTCCGTTTGCAATCACGGTGCTCGATGGCTTCACCGCTTTTGAATTGACCTCATTTCTACGAAATGCGGTGAACTTGATCTCCTTCAGGACCCCGATACGTTCTATGCGCCAGGCGATGGCAGGCTTCCACAATACTGCTTCGATCAATCCCCTGGCCGCAGATGGTGTCATCACCTGATAGGAGAACCTTTCCACTTTGAACTCTGGCCGTGTGAAACAGGCCAGCGGCCCCCGAGCTCTCAATTTAAGTGTCGGGCTGCGTTGTTCGTTCATAAATACCTCCTTTCCATAAGTGATTATTCAGACGACAAGGTCGTCAGGGTTTGGCGCAATTGTCTCGTCACCGACTGTGAGACCGAAGTCGGGATCGTATAGGCCATTGAAGAGACGATTCAGTGCAAAGAGGCTTTCGGCGACCTCCTCCAAAGCGCCACTCGAATAGAGACGATTAAAAGCATTCGGGTAAATGTTTATGATGAACGGCTGCAAAGAACGAAGGATTTCACGGGATGGACCTTTGTCGCGCAGTTCCTCCAACCTGGCATGTGCCTTCTTGTAGGGAACGACGATCGGCCGGGTAAAACCATCCTCGATTAGACGAAAATCCCTGGCTACGTCGGCGAACTTGAATTCCTGTCGGAGCGTCTGAATCATCTTGGCATCCAGCTCGCTTCCGAAATACAGGCTTCGAAAATACTCCGAGAAGATTCCCGGCGTTAATACATCAAGATTACCCCGGTATTTTCGGAGAAAGCCTTCTGCGATCTCCATGGCTTTGGACGGGGTCCCGGAAGGCGGCTTGGATGGAGCGCGGAATATGACTACCCGCCCACAGTTAAGGCGGCCCTCCCGATTGCATCGCCCTGCGGCCTGAACCATGGAATCAAGTCCCCCGAGTGCGCGATAGACTACGGGAAAGTCCAAGTCCACTCCGGCTTCTACCAGTTGGGTGGACACGAGTCGGCAAGGTAGGCCATTTTGGGTTCTTTCTTTCACCCGAGCCAGGACTTCCGTCCGGTGGGCCGGACACATGAGAGCGGAAAGGTGGAAAACGGTGTCCTCTTCCAAGGATTCTTGCAGACGTTCGGCCAGTTCACGGGCGTCATTCCGGCGATGGACCACGACCAGCACCTGTTCGTACCGAGTTAATTCGCCGGACAACTCTCCCCATGATATGGGCGGACTTTCTGGACTTGGCCATGAATATTCAACCCGGTTAAGCTGCTGTGCCAGAGCATCAGGGTCCCCGACGATTTCCTGAACCTTGTTCAGGCCACATTCAAAACGGTCCCGTTGGACCAAAGCCGGCGGTGTGGCAGTAGAAAGCAATATGGAGCAGCCGTAATGCTCTTTCAGACCATTAAGGGCATCAAGGATGCACATCAGGTAATCGGGAGGAAGGGTTTGAACCTCATCCAGGATGACCACACTTCTGGAAATGTTGTGTAACTTTCGACACTGAGAGGTGCGGTTAGAGAAAAGAGACTCAAAAAACTGAACTGTTGTGGTGACGATAACCGGTGCTTCCCAGTTTTCGCTGGCTAGCTCCATCCTTTGCGTTTCCTCTTCGCCGTGACGTTTCCTGTATTCTTCGATGTCCAGGTTCGAATGGTGTTCGACAACGTTTTCAGCTCCCAGGGCGAGCCTGTATTCTTTGGCATTCTGTTCAATGATGCTGGTGTAGGGGATAACCACAACAACCCTTCTCAGTCCATGGCGTTCGGCATGAGCCAAAGCAAAGCTCATGGCGGACAAAGTCTTTCCTCCGCCTGTGGGAACGGTGAGGGCAAAAATTCCTGGATCGTTTTCAGCGGCCTGCCGGCAGGATGCGAGCACTTCGGATCTCGCCTTGTTGACCAAGGTATCGCGTGTACCAGCCCCTAAATGGGCCAGCTTGTTGTCAAGGAATCTCTCCAACTCCTTTCGCAGCTCTTCAATCGACGAGTAATTTCCCCGCATCTGGTTGCGTTGGCTGTCATAGAACCTTTCCGTATCCAGTCGATCAGCGTCAACCAAAGCGGAGAAAAGAAAACGGATCCAGAATTCGCATTTCCTGGACTTGGTCTTCTTTTCTTTTTCACTTTCATCTTTTCCTAGCACAAGAAATGGCGGCAAATCGGGTGGGGACGCATCGAGTGAACCATCCTGCAATTCTTGAAGCAGCCTTTCCGCGGTTTTTTGATTTGATTTGATGCGATCCATTATCGGGGCAGGCTGTCCGGGACTGCTGCTCATCAGGTTGGCCAAACCGGCATGGTGACCGGCAATTACAAATGCCAAAGGAAGACCCTCTACCTTGTGCTGTGCAAACGCGTGAGCAGCACCTGCCCCGGAATGCTCAACTCCAATTTGCTCTCCCCGGAGCCTTTCCTGAAATTCAGATTGGTATTTCCCCAAATCATGCCACAGCCCAGCCAGATAGCCGCAATTCCCTGCCCCAAATGCATCTGCAAAGGAACGGGCCAAGCCCGCAACGTTTCTCAGATGCTCTTCAAGGCATTGCCACTCGGATTCCGGCTTTCCTTCCAAACTGTGCGCATAATATTTGCAATCTTTCATCTCACCTCTGAGCAAATGACTGGTGGATCATCTGGTGGTAGGACCGAAGAGGGAGCGGCATCGGCTCAGCCCATCACCCCCGTCGGCAAAGATTCAATTGGGGGTCCCCTGGTTTTCGATTTCAATAGCCATAATGACCAGCAAGCCGCCTGACGTCTTCCACACCCTGAAATGGGTTGATCTTACAACCTGGTTTTGACAGAAACGGTCAAAGGGATGAGATTATTTTGTGGTGAGTGAATCTTTTGGTTTTATTTGGTTGAGCTGGGAATTGCCGTTTAAGATGGTTCGCCAGTCTCGCTTTCGAGCAGATTGTCTTGGGTTTATCGGCTCTCTGCCTTCTCGATTTTGTGTGAGAACACTTCTATACCCCTCTTTGGCTTTCTTTGCCAGCCGTTTCGATCTTCGGGCCTTCCCTCCTCTTATTCCCTTTCCCCCGGGGAGGGGGGAGTAGGAAGAAATCCCTCCTGACCGTTCGGCCGCCATAGTCCGGGGTTGGCCGACGGCGCCTCCCTTTGCCAAAGGGAGGAGAGAAGCCCCTCTGCGGAGTCCATTGCCTCACACTTTGCGCAATGCTCAATCGATGGGTTTCCCCCGGCCTAAAGCCTACCGGGGTCTGCCCATCCTACGGGTCCTCGCTCCCAGAGCACGGTAAAGAGGGGAAACCCGGCTCCACTACCTTCACGTCGGCCCCGAAACTGAAGAATCTGGCCTGATTTCCTTACTCGGCTTGAAATCTTCCCTTTCCAGAAGTAACATACTTAAGATTTCCTCAAGTAGCCTGTAACCCATTGCTGATAGGAGGCTCACAGACCGTGAGTGACAACTCATCAAATGATCCTGCCCGCACAATACGCGAACATGGCGCGCGGTATGTGGTTGGCTCCGAAGGTAAGCCGGTGGCTGTTCTTCTGTCGCTGGAGGAATACGAACACTACCTCGATCTATTGGATGACGAGGCAGACGGCCAAGACGACGAACTGAGCAGGCGGTTGGATCAGGCGACTGCCCGGCCGGCCCGAAAGAAACGACAATCCTTCCGGGATTACCTCCGCCGGCGTGAATCCTCCCATGGCAAAGTACAGGATTGAGATCCTCGACCGTAAGACCCAACGGGACATGGATCACATCCCCGATCCGGACTTCAGCCGCGTCGCCAATGCCATCCTTGGACTGGAAGAGGATCCTCGCCCGCCTGGGTGTCGGAAGTTGCGCGGACTCCGGGGCTGGCGAATACGCATCGGGAAGTGGCGTGTCATTTACCACATCAACGACCTTGAGCATGTTGTCACCCTGTAGGAATCAGACGCCGCCGCGAGGACACGTACCGCTGATCCCACTCCAAACGAGAACCTCATACCATCTGGCTTTCCCATCACCCCGTCCTTGTCCGCTCCATGCGCTATGCCCTATGCTCTTTACTTTTTGCGCCATACAGGCATCCAGAAATTTAAAGCATCAGCTTTGAATACTGGATTCCGGCCTTCGCCGGAATGACAAGTGGCTTCGCGACAACGAAAAACTTGCTTCGCCTGAAGGCTAGGGGTTTCCACCATCCCAGAAAGGGACACTAATTTCCATGCTCCAATCACTTCCCACTACATGGACTCATGGGAGAAGGGTTAATCTGGAAGGAGTTTGTCGAGGATAGTACAGGACCTGGGTCATTTAGTGTCCCAGGTCCTGTGAGGCGGGAAATTTAGCGCGCAGCCAACAGGTTCGAGCTGAGAGTTGACGTCTGCCGATCAATTGGTGGAGCCGATCCTTCTTAGGCTATCACCAGAGTAAAATTCCGGCTCAACGGCAAGGAAAACATGGAGGGGGAGTTGACAACCCGTGATGGAACTCGACTAAATACCCTTGGGCTGCGGTCTGTCAACTGCCGCGAGCTGAAGGAAAATTGGTTTGGATTCTCTTGAGGTTTTTCCCCATCTCCCATGCTCGTCCTATCTCCTGCCCAAGAGAGAGATATTTTCTTTCCGGGTCTATGAGCAGAAAAGGATTGATCTTCATCACGTCAGGCGCGCCATCGGTTAAACAATCTTCATCGCAATAGGCAGTGATGATCTCTCCGATGAAGAGATCCTTTGACGGCAGGTCGACGGTCCGGACCAGCCTGCATTCAAAACATATCGGGCACTCACGGATCATAGGCGCTGTTTCGAGTTTCCCATAGAAGGTCTCGAACAGGTTGGATTTGTCGACACTCCTGCCGGAGACCATGCCGCAATAATCCGTTTGCTCAGCCAGATTCACGGACGGGATGTTGATGCTGAAAGTCCGGTACTCTTTGATGCCGCTGTTCGTGTATCGGTCTTTGTTCAATGCGACGGCGAGAAAAGGCGGTTCTCGATTCACCATGCTGAACAGGGATACAGTCAAATAGTTGGGCTTCCCGTCAACCTTCGCACCCACGAGTGAGCAGGGCATCGGATAAAATGCTTGGCTCTTATCGATCTCTAATTTAGCCATACCTTTTCTCCCCTTCCTCATGATGTCGTAGAATGTATCTTTGCCCGTTTTGAAATCAGGATATAGCGGCGCGCCGGATTGTGTCAAGCGAAGAGGGTTGTGAACCTTGTAAGAAAATCTTCTACAAGAAAATCCGAAATGGCCTGATATACAGATTTTTCCCGTTCGAATAGCATACTTCCCGCAGGGCTTGGACAATTTCAATTCTCATAGTCGGGAAAGACCCCTCTGGAGGCCCATTGTCCTCTCAATTACATGGATAATCCTGCTCTGGTGATCTCCTCCGAAGAACAGGATTTGGATATCCCGATGGACAGACAGAACCTCATCGCTAAACATCCTCTTCGAGCCATCGATATCCCTATCGCACGGGAGGCGCGTTCAAACGATCCCCCGTCGCGGTCTGGTGTTGTCAAATAGAATCACAAGTGATAGAAGTGATCAGATTTCCATCATCATAAAGGATTTTGAATATGCAGCCCAATCTCCCAGTGGTCTTTCTTACTTCCATTGCGGGAGTATTTGTCGTCCTCGTTTTTCTCGCCGTGATCATGGAGATCATAATGCGTGTTTTCCCTGCAAAAGGGAAGGTTGCGGGTCCGGATGATTGTGCGCTTTATTCGGCCATTGTTTCGACCTATGCGCGGGAGTTTCCCGGCGCACGGATCGCCAGGATAGAGGAGATCAAGAACCTCCAGGTTTGATGAAGCTCCCTGCCAGGGAAACGGTGTTGGAGCAGCCTCGGAGGGGCAAATCGATCTAATAAAAATCGGAGAAGGGACATGATCTACACCGAAAAACCCAAAAAGATACGCGTGATGCTCACTGCCTTCCGGGATGGCGTGCAGAGTACATTCGGCGGAAAGGTCCGTCTGTCAGACTACCTGCCGGCAATGGAGTATGCCGCAAAAGAGGCTGGGATCCGTCACATGGAATTCGGCGGCGGGGCCAAATATCAGGCGCCGTTCTTCTATCTCGGGGAAGATCCATTCGAAATCATGAAAACGATGCGTGACGCCCTGGGCCCTGACGTGGATTTACAGATCCTCACGCGTTCGCTCTCCGGCGTCACCCTCCAGGCGCAGAACCGTGAATCCCTCAAGCTGCAGGCCAGACTGATGAAGGAATACGGTACCACCTGGGACCGGAATTTCGACTACATGAACGACACCGATCTTCTGGTCAAAACGGGGCGCCCGATCGTAGATGCAGGGATGCATCACCAGGTCGCCATTTCAATGATGGGGCTCCCTTTTTATTCGGACAAGGTCCACACCCCTGAATTCTACATCAACATCGGAAAACGGCTGCTTGACAGCGGCATTCGAATCGACAGCATCTGCCTGAAGGATGCCAGCGGCACAACGGATCCCAAGACCTTCTATGAGACTGCTCGGGGCATTCGCAAGATCATGCCCCCGGAAATGCCTCTGTGGGCGCACACCCACGACACCGCCAGCATGGCCGTATCGCAGTACATGGCTGCCATCGAAGGAGGAGCCGACGGCATAGACCTTTCCGTGCGGCCCCTTGCCAGCGGAACCGCACAGCCCGATGTCCGGTCCATGGCACACGCCCTCAAGGGGACCGGGTTTTCTCTGGATTTCGATGTGTCCAAGGTCCGTATGATAGAGAACATCCTGACCGAGGGTATGAAGGACTACGATTTCAACCCGGTCACCACCATGGCCGACGCACGGGTGATAAGCTTTCCCATGCCGGGCGGCGCCATCGGGCCCAACGTTCAAATGATGGTCAAGGCAGGGCTGCTGGACAAGTACGGGGACATTCTCGCGGAGTTTCCGGTGGTGGTGGAAGCCGCCGGCGCATGGACCAGCGTCACGCCGGGCAGCCAGCAGTATTGGCTTCAGGCCTTTAACAATGTGCTCTATGGCCGGTGGAAGAAGATCGAAGAGGGTTACGGCAGGGCCGTGCTCGGATATTTCGGCAAGACCCCGCTGCCGCCTGACCCCGTGGTAGTCAAGACTGCGTCCGAACAACTGAAGCTCCCGCCCTTTGAAGGGGACCCGTTCGAAGCGGTGCCCGATGCCATTCCCGAGGCCAAGAAAGCCCTGGAAGAGGCAAATCTCGCGGTGACGGACAAGAACGTTTTTCTGGTTGTTTCTGCGATGGTGCCAGGAAAAAAGATGGAGCTGAACGAGGGAATGCGGCTCCTCTGTGGAAAGTGCAAAATCGATGTTCCGCTCAAGAAGAAAGCCGCGCCCGAGAAGGAAGCGACGCCCAGGCCCACGCCACCGGACGCGGTTTCGAGGGATATCCCTCTTACCACCAGGTGCACGGTGGTGGAAGGTGGAAACACACGATGCTTCATGGTGACCCTCGAGCGAGTGGACGGCGCCGGCGCCGCCGCCCCCGCAGCAGTTCCCATTTCACCGGCGCCCGCAGCGACCGGCAGACAAATCCCTGTCTGCTCCACTTTTTCCGGTTCCGTGGTGCTGACCGATATCAAGGTCAAGGTGGGAGATGAGCTGAGCAAGGGCCAGACCATTGCTGTTGTGGAGGCCATGAAGGCATACCATGACATCGTGACCCAGCACGCGGGAACGGTGAGTGCCATTCAGGCCCGGATTGGAGATGAAGTCGACAACACAACACCCATACTTACATTAGCGGCAAAGGATTAGCCGGTGGAGACCTTCCTCAATCTGTTCGCGACATCAGGGTTTGCCAATATTTCCTTGGGAAACGTGGTGATGTTCCTGGTAGCCGGCACCCTGATCTATCTGGCCGTCACGAAGAATTATGAACCGCTGTTGCTCATCCCCATCGGATTCGGCATCACCCTGGCCAACCTGCCACTGGGCGACATGGGATCCTATGGGGAGGGGGTTATGAACTTCATTTACCGCTCCGGTATAAAGACCCAGTTTTTGCCGCCGGTTATTTTCATGGGGGTCGGCGCATTGACGGACTTCCGGCCTCTTTTGGCACGACCCTTGACCTTTCTTCTGGGGGCGGCGGCGCAGTTGGGGATTATTATCGCGGCCATGGGTGCCGCCTACATTTTCGGGTTCACTCCCAGGGAGGCTGCATCCATCGGAATCATAGGCGGTGCGGACGGCCCGACAGCGATCTTCCTCACAAGCAAGCTGGCCCCGCATCTGCTGGGCCCCATTGCCATTGCCGCTTACAGCTACATGTCCCTCGTGCCTATCATTCAGCCACCGATCATGCGGATCCTGACTACAAAGAAGGAACGCGCCATCGACATGCCGCAGCCCCGTCCGGTCTCCAGGACGGCGGTCATTGTCTTTCCCATCATCACCGCAATTTTGGCTTCCCTGTGGGTTCCTTCCTGCGCGCCGCTGATCGGCATGCTGATGTTCGGAAACCTCCTTCGGGAATCCGGTGTGACCGAACGCCTCCGCAAGACAGCGGGAAGCGCCATGATCGATATCGTGACGATCTTTCTCGGGCTCGCGGTGGGCGCCACCATGGACAGCCAGCACTTCTTGAAATTTGATACCATTGCCATCCTGGTCATGGGAGCGGTTGCGTTTTCCTTCAGCACCGCGGGCGGCGTCATCTTTGCAAAAATAATCAACCTGTTTTTGCCTCAGGACAGGCGAATAAATCCCTGTATCGGGGCCGCCGGCGTTTCTGCGGTACCCATGGCCGCTCGTGTTGTTCAGAAATTTGTAACCGAAAGCACCGGTGGCAGTGTCAACCCTCTCATGCAGGCCATGGGACCGAACGTTGCCGGAGTGATCGGTTCCGCAGTGGCTGCCGGACTGTTTCTATCCTTCCTTTCCTGAGCATCGTGAACTGAAAGGATTCACCACAGAGGCAGTGCTGCAATCTCACCCCTTCTCCGTCTACACCACCGTCAGCAGCATGTAGCAATGGGAAAAACGGCCGCTTTCCGGGATAAAGCAAAGCAGCTTCTGACCCTTTTTCAATTGGCCGCAATGAAAGAGCTCTTCCATGATGATAAAGATGGAAGCGCTTCCGGTGTTTCCTTTGGCCGCCAGATTGGTGAACCATTTTTCATAAGGGATCTCAAAATTGATCTCCTTCATCCCATTGTAGAATTTATCCCGGAAATAACCTGAAGAATAGTGCGGCAGGTACCAGTCAATCTCTTCCGGCTTTAGAGCGTATTTGCGGACCACGCGCGCGAGCGCCCGGTGCATTGCGGTGTGCACGATTTCTCTGGCGAGCAGCTTCGTGTCCTGCTTTATCAAAAACTTGAACCCTGCAACGGCCGGATCGAGTGCCTCTATGTCTCTCCAACCGACCACGGAGCCGTCTTCCTTCTTTACGCCCCCCGCATACATGCAGGTTTCCAGTTCCCCGGCATAGGAGATGTTCTCTATCCACTCGATCTTCAGGGAGATGCGATCCCTGTTGCGATCGCCTGAAAGGAAGACGGCTCCGGCGCCGTCGGAGAGCATCCATCGCAGGAACTCGGCATCAAATGCGCGGATCGGCTTTTTCTCGAGATCGGTTTCCGGCAGGGCGCCCGGGGTGAAGAACCGCTTGCGGGAGTAGGATGAAGCCAGGTCTGAGCCGGTTGCCACGGCGTTTTTGGTGCAGCCCGCCGCGACATTGAGGAAAGCGAATTTCAATGCTGTCATGCCGCAAATGCAGATCCCCGAGGTGGTGACCGCTTCACACCCGCCCAATCCGAGTTCTCCCAGCACCATCAGGGCATGCCCGGGAAACAACAGATCGGGGGTGGTGGTGCCACAGCTCATGCACTCGATATCTTTCAATTCAAAGTTTTCGTACGGCCTGAGTTTTCGTACGGCTTCGGCGGTCAGTTGCGCGTTGGTGTGGGTCATCCGACCGCTCGCTCGATCGATCGCATAATAGCGTGTTTCGATCTTGTTGTTTCGGAGCATTATCTTTTTGGTGCGCGACGGAATATCGTTTATCCTGCCGAGCACCTCTTCGATTTCGTCGTTGTTCACCGGCTCGTTGGGCAGAAAGGCCGCTATATCATTTATAAAGACATCCATTCTCTTATCCTTTATTTATTTTGAAACCACGTGCCTTGCATGTTTTAGAACTTGAAGGGAACCGTGCTGTCTCTCCTTTGATTCGCGCCGTGCCCTTTCAAGCCATCCCCTTGGGGGTGGTGGTCATCGAAAAGTACTCAACCGCAGCTTCAATCTTCTTCCGCCTGAAGATCCTCACCAGTCCGGAAACCAGAGTAGCCAGCGGAGCAATCAGGATAATCGCCAGCAGCAGATAGTAAAAGAAAAGCAGGACCCTGAACTTGCGGCCCGGGGACATCGGGCCGCCTTTCTGACGAATAAAATTGGACCAGAGGGAAAACACTTTTTGAATCCTCTGTTCAAACAGAATATAGGCCGGAACCACTTTAACGGCGCCCTCCCGGTTCAGCTTCTCCTGCTCGAGGTCAAGTTTCGTATCCCGCCACGACTCCAGCAGAATATGCCCGAATCGCTCGGCATCCCCGATATCCTGATCAGAGATCCCTGGACGGGGAAACACTTTCATAAACCGTTCTTTCTTTCCGCTGAACATCCAGTGAGCAATGGTGGCGATACCGACAAGGTTCCAAGTTCTGTCCATTAAAACGATATTTCCCTTTAAATCTCCCCCCATGGCGTTTACTCGTCTTTTCACCTTCTCCTGGGCCGAAAGCCACATATTGCGGCATCCGATCAGCGTAATCACCGGCCGGTTGCGAATTACCTTCTTTGCTTCAGGCGATTGCAGGAAAGCCGTAACCGGTATGGAGGGGGATAAGTACCACACGGTGTAGGCCAGGATGACCAGATCAAACTCGTCATCGGGATTGAACTTTACGGGTTCAAGCTCACAGGGGATTTCCAGGAAAGACTCAGGGAAAACATCGCAGAACTCGTGCCGGCTCCAGGGGAAGGGATATTTCTTCCGAGGCCTCAGCTCCTCAAAAACAACAGAAAAACCCTTCTCTTTCTCAAAAGGGGCCAGGACCGACCGAACAATTTGCGTTAACTGACCCGACTGCGAAAAATATACAACCAGAATCTTCTTCATTGAAGAGCCAAAAACCGCCTGCTTCAACGGCCTCCTGTCGCGCCACATAGCGAGTCAAAAATGTGTAAGCTTCGGCGTCCGAATGGATCGGACACTACAGATCGGAGACGGAGATAATCATAGATTATCTAAAAAAGCAAGGGTTACTCACGTTGCTTTTACGGGGGATGCACTCCAGAGGGGTGGAGTTTGCAGCATCGGGGCGTCCCTTTCCGGCTGAGCCAATGGTCTCCGACCCGGCCCACGGGACCTGGTTTTCCTCGATGCAATACGAAAAGATTGTTAAGCCATGCTTCTTTTCGCTGGAGACGGCCTGAGGTAGGCGCCCCAGTAACTCATGCCGACAAACACAGCACCTCCAATGATATTGCCTATGGTCACGGGCAAGAGATTTTTCCAGACAAAATTGACCCAGGTCAGTCCGTCCAGGCCGGTCATTGATACGGAACCGACCATTGCCCAGTCTTTCAGGAATATCCCTGTCGGGATGAAGTACATATTAGCCACGCAGTGCTCGAAACCTATAGCCACGAAGGCCATGATCGGGAAGAAGATGGCAAATATCTTGCTGATAATCTGGCGGGCTGCAAGCGCCATCCAGACGGCCAGACACACCAGCCAGTTGCAGCCGATACCGCTGACGAGGGCTTCGCTGAAGTCCAGGGAGACCTTTTTGGCGGCTATCCCGATGGCTGCAGCGCCCAGGGCGCTGTTGCCGGTTTTCCAAAGACCCGAGAAATAGAAAATCGAGGCTACAAGGATCGCCCCTATGAAGTTTGCCGCATACACCAGAACCCACCGCTTTGCCATGGTGCTGAAGGTGATCTCCCTTGTCAGAACGCTTGAGACCATAAGGTTGTTGCCGGTAAACAGCTCCGCTCCGGCAATAACGACAAGAATAAGGCCGAGGCTGAAAACCGATCCCGCCATGAATTTCGTCAGGCCGATCCCCGCCTTTGCCGCAAGATCGAAAGTGACCGTGGTCGAGAGCAGCCCTCCGAACCCGATATAGGAACCCGCCAGGATACCCAGCACAAAAACCGTGAACCACGGAGATGTGGCCTTGCCCACACCCACGGTCGATGCAACGGTCTCCGCGATAGTCCTGGGCGCCTTGTCTTCAAGGGAGGGCAAGGGAAACTGCCAGGCTTTCATTATCTTCTCAAACTTTCCAATAGCCTTCTTCTCTTCGGAGATCTTCCTTTTCTGAGCTCTATTGACGACCTCAACAATTTCCTCCGGTTTGAAAGGCTTGGACACATAATCCATGGCCCCGCGCTTCATGGCCTCGGTAGCCCTTTCGACCGCCGGGTAGCCGCTGATCATTACCAGAGCCGATTCCGGGGTCCGCCGATCAAGTTCTTCAACGACATTCATTCCATCGAACCCCGGCATTTTCCAATCACAGAGGATCACTTCGAACTTAGCCTCCGACACCAGCCTCATTCCTTCTTCAGGGCTGGTGGTGCAAATCACGTCATAGCCTTCGGGCTCAAATACCTTGCGACAGGACTCCAGCACCAATGTTTCATCGTCAATAATCAGCATCTTCTTCGTCATATGGTTCTCTCCACTGTGCCGACAAGCGTACGATATCCCTGTATCAAGCCATGGCCCTTTGAACGTGTTTCAGAAGCTCCGCAGGATGAACGGGTTTCTGAAGCAAAAAATCGCATGCCGACCATTCGTCGAGTGGGTAGGTATCCCATGGGCCTTTCAAATCGACGGAAGTTATCATGATCCGCGGCTTGTCTCTTGTATTCTCATCCTTTATCAGGGATTCAACGACCCGAAAGCCTTCGCTGTATGTCTCCATCATGAGGTCAATGATATAAAGATCCGGATTTTCCGCCCTGGATTTTTCAAGTCCCTCCTTGCCGCTGAACGCTTCCAGAACCTGACAACCCGCGGATTTCAAAATCATGCCCGTCGATCGGACGAAGTCGGGATCATCATCGATGATTAAGATTCTTGCTCCCTTCAAATTCATAATGACCTCCCTTCGATTGGATCAGCCAAAAACCCTGCAAAGCCAACCATCCAATCTGTCATAATGGTTTCAAGATCCCTTCTCTGCATGAATATCCTTCGGCAGACAGATCTTGAAATTTGTTCCCTTGCCGAATCGGCTGTCCACCTTTATTACTCCGCCATGCGCATCCACCATGGTCTTGACAATTGCCAGGCCCAGGCCGGAACCCTGGATCGGTGAATTCCTTCTTCCGTCCACCCTGTAGAATTCGTCGAATATCCGGGGCAGATTCTCCTTCTCAATACCGATGCCGTTGTCATCGATCTCAAAGCAGACATCCTTTTCCTGCTCATAGATTTTTACCACCACCCTTCCCTTCTCCCTGTTATATTTGATGGCATTCCCAACAAGGTTGTTGAAAACCTCTTCCATGCAGATTTTGCTTCCGGTTATAAAGGGCACGTTCTTCTGCGCTTGGAAAAAGAGTTTGACTTTTTTCCTGTCAGCAGAGGATTTCAGGCGATCCAATGCTTTCAGGGCTATCTCGGACAGATTTACCTCCTCGAAGTGCTCCGCCATCTTTTCTGCATCGAAAACGGCCAGGTTGATCCATTTGCCGATCATATCCAGCATTTCGCGCAACCGCTCGTCACATCGATGAATCAGCTCTTTCGCCTCTGAGGAGACTTCCCCCGCCATGCCCTCCAGGATGACTTCCAGATACTGCACGGTGGCGGCTATGGGAGCTCTCAACTCATGGCTGACAAGGGAGACCATGTTCCTTCGTATCTTCTCCTGACCGATTAGCAGTCCCTTTTTTTCATTGAGCAGCCTTCTTTTTTCGAGTCCCCTTTTGACAATCAGCACGAGTTCGTCCGGGGAAAAGGGTTTCGGGATAAAATCATAGGCGCCCCTTTGCATCGCTTCGATTGCCGAGGAGACCGTTGCATAACCTGTGATCACTATTTTGACCACGTCCGGGTCCTCGCTTTCCAGTTCCTCCAGCACTTCCATGCCGCTTTTGCCCGGCATCTTTAAATCTATGAGCACGAGGTCGGGATGAAACTCCTTGAACACATCGATCCCCCGGTCCCCGGTCTCCGCCCCTCTTACGACATATCCCTCTTCCCTCAAGACTCTGGCGCAGGAATTTCGCACCATTTCTTCATCGTCGATTACCAGGACACTCGCTCTGTCAAGTAACATGGCCGGCTCCATGGTCCGCAATCGGGCTGTTTCACTGATCCGGTTCCAGGTCTTATCCTTCAGATGAAAAAACGGGCCGTATCTCCTTCTTCAGGACGCGACGGACTGTTTCAACCAGTTCGTCAGGTGTAAACGGCTTGGAGATAAGCGTGGTAGCTCCCATCTGGGCGGCCTCTGCAATTGTCTCGCTTGTAGGATACCCGGTCATCACTATGACAGGTATTTCCCGCCATCTTTCCCGGATTTGCCCCATAAGGTATATGCCGTCGTGTCTGGGCATCTTGATATCCATGAGAAGCGCAAGCGGCAGTCTATGCGCCATCATCTCGAGGGCCTTTTCAGCGGACGAAGCGAGCATAGTTTTAAACCCATCCGCCTCAAGCACCCTGCGGCAACTCTCGAGGACAATGCCTTCATCATCCACTATGAGAATCGTATTCTCAGTCGTCATCGTCTTCTACCGGCAGCCATATGCAAAACGCGCTGCCCTCGCCCACTTTACTCTGAACCCGGATGGTTCCACCGTGCCTCTGGACTATGCCTAAGGAAATCGCCAGACCGAGACCGGTGCCCTTCCCCACTTCCTTTGTAGTGAAAAACGGCTCGAAAACTTTTTCGAGATTGTCGGGCTGGATACCGGAACCGGTATCGGTGATGGCAATCTCGACACCTTTATGATTCATGCCGGTCGCTGATGAAAAAGAATTCGTGGATATTTTGATTTCTCCCCCGGGCTGTGTGGCATCCAGGGCATTCAGGATGATGTTCAGAAGCACCCCCTGCATCTGGCTCCAGTCCACGGTGAGCATGGGGATGTCCTGGCCGGGTTCACATTTTATCCTGATGCCTTTTACGAGAGCCTGGTTTTCCATCAATGAGACCGCTGATTTGACCAACCGGTTTATCTCTGCCGGCTCTCGATGAAGACTGGTTTGCCTGGAGAAATCGAGCAGTCCTTTAACAATCTTCCTGACCCGCTCAGTGGCCTTGGCTATGGTTTCGAGATCGGAGCGCACCTCATCGTTCAAATCTTTACGGCGCAACAACATGTGGGTATACGTGAGTACACCGGTAAGCGGGTTGTTGATTTCATGGGCCACCCCCGCTGCAAGCCTGCCAACGCTGGCCTGTTTTACAGAATGAAGCAATTGATGTTCGCTCTCCACTCGCTTTTGCCCAAGGGCTGCAACCATGTCGTTAAAGGTTTTCTGCAGGCCTCCTATTTCGCCTCTTGAGATTGGACCGATCTCCGGATTGTAATTGCCTTCGGATACCTGTCGGCTTGCCTGGATCAACCGGTGGACCGGGTCCATGATCCTGCCGGCGAGCAGGGACCCCAACCCAAAGGCCAGGACTGTTCCCGCCGCGGTTATAAGGACAAAAAAGGACAGGGCTTTCCTCCGGATATCCAGATATTTTTCTTCCAGAATTCCGAGCCCCAGGATGCCCGCCTTATTGCCGTGAATGTCGGTAATCGGTTCATATGCGGTCAAGTACCAGTCGTTGACCACGAAAGCCCGCTGAGTCCAGGTACCCCCATCCCGCAGGACACGATCCTTTACTTCCTTCGAAACCCTTGTCCCGATCGCCCGCTTCCCATCCCGGGCAACGGTATTGGTCGATATCCTGAGGTCATTCAGGAAAATACTCATTGCCCCGAAGGCGCGCCCCTTGTATCTCTCGTTTAGAAAAACCGTGTCCCGGACACCGTCAACAATGGACTCGCTGCGGTTCAGGAGAATGCCTCCATAGAGTACGCCGATGACTTCACTCTGTTCGAAGACCGGAATGGCGGCGGCCAGTGCCATACCCGAACTCTCTTCGCCTTCATTTGTCGGCTCTGCGTGGGAAGCAGGGGAAAAGGAGCCCCTGGCGAGGGCGGCTAATGCAGGGTTCTCTGAAGAAAGAAAGGCTTCGCTCAGGACAACTGTTCCTGCTATCGGAACCCTCTGTTTAATGGCAAGTTCGGCTATCGGGTTTGCCGGCCGGGGTCTTTCGTCAGGTACGGGGTCGGGCCCGATCCGGCAAAGGACGTTTCCTTTGTCCGTGACGATACCCGCGAAGTCCAGCCCCACTTCACGTGACAGGCGGCCGACCCGTTGTTGAAGTTCCAGGGTGTCGCGCTGCTTAAGTGCCGAGACGAATCCGGATCCAATCGTGGTAATGTTCAGAGAGACTTTCACCAATTTGATTCGACCCTGGTAGGCTTCTCTGGCCGCATTGAGGTCCGAGCTGACCCGGATGTTCGCCTCGCTGAGGACTGATTTGTAGAGAATCTGGCTTCCCACAAACAGGGAAACCACTCCCACGAGGAAGGAAGACCCCATGATGCTGATGATGAGCTTGGACCTGGTCGAGTAAAATATTTTTCTCATTTTCAGATCCATAATCGGACGCGCTCACTGAATGAGCGGCTTGGAATGCGCTTTTTTCAACTGCTTTCGTGAGCCCTGGCATCCTCCTGGACTCCACCCGCGGATTTCTCACGCAATTTTCATGCCGCCCCGGCCGGTTTGAATACCAAATAGCTCTTCGATATTCTTATGTTTTTCATTTTGCCCTTATTGTTAAGAGAGATCTGTCGCCGGTTGTCTCCGATTTGTTTACGACGTGGTAAGCAGCGAGTTTCCACCTGAGCCATGGAAACAACCGCGCATGAAGAAGAGGTTTTTGTGCAAAGATGGAATTTCACGCGGCTGAATTGGAAGCCCACCGGGAAGGCTCTCCGCCCGCCCGAGCTTAGTGCTGGCGCAAAACAATGGGCAGCGGTTTTTCGTTTTTGAAAAGAGACCCGCAGGCCCAACCCTGCGCCCAATTTCAAAGAGCTAAAGTGTTACAAATTTTTTATCTTGACGGGTTATTTGTTTCCATGTAAAAACTGCGTATCCATATGGAAACATCTGGTGACTCCTCATGGTCAAATCCGCAAGCAGAGTTATCCGAATCTTAGAACTCCTTGCAGCCAACAAAAATGGCCTGGCACACAAGGATATTGCTGAAGACTTGGTCATCCCCAAAGGGAGTCTCTCCAAACTGCTCGTAAATCTCATAGAGACCCGCTATCTCTCCTTTGACTCAGCAAGCAAGACGTACAAACTGGGATCGAGAGTGCTCACACTCGCCAATTCCTATCTCTCCGGCCTGGACATGGTGCAAGCCGCACAGCCGATAGTTCGCGAGCTCGTAGCCAAAACAGACGAGTCCGCCAGTTTGCTGATCCGGGAAGGGAACCGGGCCCTGGTGGTGCACAGACAATACGGGAACCAGCCCATGTCTTTCCGTCTGGGAACCGGTGCACGGATTCCTTTGTATGCCACAGCCTCCGGAAAGACACTTCTTGCCTTCTCGTCCAAGGAAGAGATCGATGCCTACCTTTCCTCCGTAGAGTTGAAACCTTTGACTCACAACACCATCACCGACCCTTTGACGCTGTTGCGCGAACTGGAGTCCATTCGCTCCAAAGGAATGGCGCACTGCCTGCAGGAACAGTTCGAGGGGCTTTCTGCCATCGCGGCGCCCATCTTTGGTTTGGATGGACGTGTCTCAGCATCATTGACAATCATGTATCTCAACATACGGACATCGGAGATAGACTTCTCGCTCCTTGAAGACGCCCTGAAAAAAGCCAGTAACGAGCTCTCTGCCTGCTTGGGCTTCAGGGAGGCCGAAACAAGAGGGGTGATCCGTGAAGCTTTTTCACGTTAGACACAGACCAGAAGAAAATGGAGAGAAGTTCGATGAGATGGGGAATGGCGATCAATTTGACAAAATGCGTGGGTTGTTATGCTTGTGTCATAGCCTGCAAGACAGAACATTTCCTGCCGCGCGACGTGGCATGGAACCGGGTAGCGGTGTTTGAAGCGGAAGGGATCAACAAACAGATTTATCCCACGCTCTGCAATCACTGCAAGGAGCCGCCCTGTGTGGAGGTGTGTCCCACCGGGGCCACGGAGCAGCGGGAGGACGGCATCGTGTGGGTGGACTCGGACAAGTGCATCGGCTGCCGCTCCTGCATGATGGCCTGTCCGTACCAGGTCCGCGTCTTCAATGAGAAACCCGCGGAATATTACCCGGGCCAGGGTTTCACTCCCTATGAAGAGATGCGGGAGAAGATGTACCCCTTGCAGCCGGGGACGGTCTCAAAGTGCAATTTCTGCATGGAGAGGGTTGAAAAAGGGCTGAGCAATGGAAAAAGACCGGGTGTGGATCGGGAGGTGACCCCTGCCTGTGTGATTGCCTGTCCGGCGAAGGCACGCATATTCGGAGATCTGGATGATCCCGAAAGCGAGGTCTCCACCGTGATCAGGATAGGAAGGGGTTACCAGCTCAGGCCTGAAGCAGGCACGGATCCGAGCATATACTACATCGCCAAGTAGCCGAACGGGGAGGGCTATGATGCAGAGCGAACAGATTCGACCGTACGAATACATGATCTATCCGACACTCCAAACCGCCTGGATCAGGGGAAGGGGGTTGCTGCTCTTTGCGGGGCTGTTTTTTGTGGAATTCGGGGCAGGCCTCTTCCTGGCCGCATCCCTGTTTCACAGCCTTTGGGGGCAGACAGCGGGTTGGCTGATTTCCGGAATTCTCGGGGGAGGTTCGCACTTCCTGTTCCTCGGCCATCCCTTCAGGATTTACAGGGCCGTGAAAAGACCGGGCAAGGCCTGGATTTCGCGCGGCCTGTTCATCATCTCTCTTTTTCAACTGTTCGCCTTCATTCATCTGGTCCTGTCCTATCTTTCAATGTCCTCAGCATGGGTGCTGATTCCCGCGCAAGTCCTGGCAGTGGCCACGATCCTCTATGGCGGCTTTGAAATCGCCGATGTCAAGTCCATCCCGACCTGGCATTCGGGGTTCCTGCCGGTTCAGATGCTCTTGAGGAGCTTTCTCGCCGGATTCTCCGTTCTGCTGGCCGTGAACCTGCTGTTGGGTCTCATGCCCCATATCCAAGCGACCGAGTGGATTTCGGTGATCCTCCTCATCAATGCCTGCCTTTTTGCCCTGGCCCTCATGAGCCTCGGTCTCGAAGAGGGTAAGCAAAAGATCTCCCTGCGCATCATGATGAAGGGAGAGCTCAAGTGGATGTCCTGGCTCGGCATCGTCGGGGCCGGAATGATCGTCCCCCTGATCGTCGCCGCATACGGCCTTTCGGCCGGCGGGGGGAAAGCGAACGTCTCTATTTTTCTAATTGCCGTGGTCCTGCAGGTTCTGGGGGACCTGTTCTTGCGCTACGGTCTGATGAGGACAGGGTACTTCCCGGGCATATTCCCGTGCATGCCCAAGGAATTCAAGAGATGACGGAGAGACGGGGTCACCCGACCTTCCTTGAGCAGGGTGAGGAAGGAGACATCCCCCCGGCTCAAGAAGGGCAAGCAGTACTTCCAATGGAGGAGCGACATGCCTAGGCCAATGAAGGGCGAAGGAACCGAACGCTGGGTTCATACCCAGTGCGGTCAGTGCTATGGAGGATGCGGCATGGCCGTGAAGGTGGTGGATGGGGTCGCGGTGCAGGTGGAGGGCGAGCCGGACAGCGACATGGGCAGCCGGGGAGGTCTCTGCGGCAAGGGGTCTGCCAACATCATGAGCCTGTATGACCCGAACCGGATCAGGTACCCCGTAAAGAGGACCAATCCCAGGAAAGGGATCGGCGAGGATCCCGGGTGGGAGAGGATCTCGTGGGAAGAGGCGATGAGCACCATTGCCGGAAAGCACAAAGAGGTGCTGAAAAAGGATCCGCGAGCCGTTGCCATCGCCGGTTCACCGTCCCCGGGGACGAACAAGAAACTCTCGGTGATCTTCTCGGGTTTTCTCCTGACCATCGGCTGCCGCGCCTTTGCCCCCGGAGGCGTAGGATTGCACTGCGGCAACGGCGCACACTTCGGGGCCGGCCTGGTGCACTGTTCCTGGTCGGTGCTTGCGGACTACAAGTACTGCAATTACGCGATCCAGTTCGGCTCGAACAAGGGGACGGGTTCCGGGCACAGCTCTGCCCAGAACCTGAGGCGCGCTGCCGAGGCAAGGACGAGAGGAATGAAGAACATCGTCTTCGACCCCATATGCAATTTTGCAGGAGGCAAGGCCACGGAATGGGTCCCCGTCCTGCCTGGCACGGATCTGGCCGTGATCCTTGCCATGTGCAACATCATCGTGAACAAGGCGGGAAAATATGACGAAGAATTCCTGAAGAAATATACGAACGGTCCTTACCTGGTAGGACCGGACCAGCGGTTCGTGAGGGACAGGGAGAGCGGCCAACCCCTCTTGTGGGACGAATCCGAAAACAGGGCCAAGACCTGGAACGATCCCACTTTGTCGCCCCAATGCGCGCTTCTCGGGGATTTCGAGGTAAACGGCGTGAAATGCCGGCCCGCCTTCCACCTCCTGAAAGAGCATCTGAGGCAATACGAACCCGGTTGGGCGGAAAGGGTCAGCACGGTCCCGGCGGCAAAGATCGAGCGTATCGCCAGAGAATTCCTAGAAGAGGCCAGGATCGGGGCGACCATAGAGATCGAAGGAGTCAGGCTGCCTTACCGGCCGGTCGCCTCGTTCATGTTCCGCGGCGGCCAGGGTCATTCGAACTGCTTTCATCAGTATTTTGCCACCTGCCTTCTGAACCAGCTGGTGGGAAATGTGGAGGCGGTAGGCGGCACAATCGGCTGGCCTGCACGGGGGTTCGGCTACCCTGAAACCGGGTATCCGCGCTACGAACCCTATGCCAGCGTGGACGGCATGGTCACGCCGGGCCAGTGGGTCACCCACGATCCCTGGCCCCCGGAGGATCCGAAGTGGCCGGAGCGGTTGACCCTTCAGGACTTCTTCGTCCATTCCCATACATCGGGCCACCCCTATGCGGACGACTTCGAAGAGGTGTGGGACAAGGCCGGCCGTCCCTATGAATGCCAGATCGTGGCCTTTATCGGAGGCAATCTCTTCAAGTCCACGGCGCATGTGGAGTCCACCGGAAAATTCCTCTCCAAGGTCCCCTTTTGCTGGGGCGTGTTCACCGAACACAATGAGACCACCGAAGCCTATCTGGACATCGTGCTGCCGGAAAAACATCCCCTGGAACAACTGGATGTGAGCAGTTCCATCGGGTATTTTTTCAACTACCCGACAGGCATGGAGGACTGGACCTTCCACCTGCGGCAGCCCGCAGTGAAGAATCGCTATGAGGAAAGGGACCTGCTGGAGATCATGTTCGATCTCGCCGACAGGCTCGGGCCGGAGGTAAGAGCCAGGTACAATACCTATCTGGACACCTATTTTTCCGGCAAGCTGACAAAATGGGGCGCCGCCGAGATGGAGTCCCATGCCGCGGAGGGCGTGATCCAGAAGATTTCCGAGCAACATCCCATCATCAAACCGGACGAAAGACTCTCGAACGAGGAGTTCATCGACCGCACCCTGAAATACATGTTCGGCAAGGGCAAAGGGTTCCAGTACTTCAGGGAGAAGGGATTCGAGACATGGAAGAAGCGACCCGAGGAGGCCTATTGGCGAACCTTCTGCACCGGGCGAAGCCCCGTCTATTTTGAGTTTCTCCTGAACACCAGGGAAAAAGGCATGCCCATAGCCGATAAGCTCGGCATCCGAATGGACTGGAACCAGTACACGCCTCTGCTCACCTATTTCCCTTCTGTGCTTTATGAGGAAGAGAAAATGCATCCCGATCACGATCTCATCGCCTTCACCTATCGGGACACCCTCCACTCCGCGACCGCCACCTTTGAAAATCCTCTGCTCGACGAGATGAGCAGGAACAACCCTTTCACCTACAACATCTGCATTCATCCGGAGACGGCCGGAAAAAAGGGGATCAAGGATGGGGACATGATCGTGGCGGAGAACATCAGGGGCAACAGCATGACCGGCCGGGCAAAGCTGATGAGCGGCATTCATCCGCGGGCGATCGCGTCGATCACGGGGGGAGGAGGCTGGGCCAAGGGCCGGCCCATAGCAAAGGGCAAGGGGGCAATGTTCAACAACCTGTTGATGAACGACATGGAACATAAGTGCCCCGTGACATTGTCCATAGAAACCGCTGTGAGAGTGAAGGTTCGTAAGGTGGAGGGCTGAGAGCGATATCATCCCTGTCGCACGCCTGTGAAGCCTCCTTCTAAAAGCTTCAGACCAGACAACCATAAGTGCAGAAGAGACGATGCAGAAGCATGACACCTTTTCCGGTCTTTTCCTTCTTGCGCTCTCGCTCGCCATGTGCATCGGCGCCATGCAGCTCGGGGTGGGGACTCTCCATTCCCCGGGCTCGGGGTTCTTTCCCCTGGCGGGCGGGCTGGCTCTATCCATATTTTCCATTCTCATTCTCTATCAGGCGAGGGGCGAGACCAGAGCCGCTCAATTCTGGACGGCCGGCGCAAACAAGCGGTCCATTTATCTGACCGTGGTGCTCCTTGTCCTGTACTCGTTGATCCTGGAAGAATTGGGATTCATCGGCTCGACCATCCTTCTATTCGTATCGGTCAGCCGCTTTGTGTCCCTCCATCGCTGGAAGACGTCTATCTTTTTCGCGCTTGCGGTGAGCATCGCGACTTATTTCCTCTTCACCCTTCTGCTTCGGGCCCCTCTTCCGGAGGGAGTCTTGGAGAGACTTTTCTGATGGACTTCCTGTCCAATATTGCCCTGGGCTTTTCGGTGATCGCGGAGCCTGTGAATTTTTTCTTCTGCTTCACGGGGGTCCTGCTCGGAACCCTGATCGGGGTTCTGCCCGGCCTGGGCCCCGGAGCCACCATCTCCCTGCTCCTGCCTTTGACTTATCACCTGGAACCGATATCAAGCATCATCATGGTGGCCGGGATCTACTATGGCGCGAAGTACGGAGGCTCCACCACCTCCATCCTGCTCAATATCCCGGGGGAGGTGGACTCGGTGGTCACCTGCCTGGACGGCTACCAGATGGCCCGCCAGGGAAAGGCCGGAAGGGCTCTGGGGATATCCGCATTCGGGTCATTCATCGCAGGCACCTTTGCGACCCTCGGTTTGATGCTGGTTGCGCCTTCCCTCGCAAGAGTCGCATTGAGCTTCGGGCCCCCGGAGATGTTTTCTCTGATGATCCTGGCCTTGACCCTCATCACCTTCATGTCCACGGGCTCCCAGGTCAAGGGACTGGCCATGGCGGCGCTCGGCCTGTTCCTGGGCTCCGTCGGGCAGGATGTCTTCAATAACGTGGATCGGTTCGTTTTCGGCTACCACTTCCTGCTCGAGGGGCTGGGAATCGTTCCCGTGATCGTAGGTCTCTTCGGTGTTGGGGAGGTGCTGAGCAATCTCGAGGTCCAGATGAAAGGGGAGGTGTTTCAGAAGAGGGTCTCGAACCTGCTTCCCACCTGGCAGGACTGGAAGGACTCCATCTGGCCCATTATCCGGGGCACCGTTGTCGGCTTTTTCGTAGGCATCATCCCGGGCGGAGGAGGCATTGCCTCCACTTTCGCTTCCTACACGATTGAGAAAAGAATGTCCAAACACCCGGAAAAATTCGGGGCCGGGGCCATAGAAGGGGTGGCGGGGCCTGAGGCGGCGAACAACGCGTGCTCGGGGGCCAACTTCATCCCCCTGATGACCCTGGGAATCCCTACCAACGGCATCATGGCCGTCATCTTTGCATCGCTGATGATCAATGGGCTGCAGCCCGGACCTCTGCTCATCCAGAACCAGCCGGCGCTGTTCTGGGGCGTGATTGCGAGCATGTATCTGGGAAACGTGATGCTGGTACTTCTCAACCTGCCCCTGATTGGAATCTGGGTACGGTTTCTCACAATCCCCTACTCCATCCTGGCCCCCTTGATCCTCTTCTTCTGTCTGCTGGGTGCGTACACCGTGAAGAATGCCGTGGGAGACCTGATCATCATGATTCTGTTCGGGGTCCTCGGTTTTCTCATGAGAAAGTTCCGTTACGAGGGGGCGCCTTTGATCATGGGTTTTGTAATCAGTGACCTGATGGAGGGCGCATTCATCCGATCTCTGCTCATCTCGAAGGGAAGCTTTGCGATTTTTTTCACGAGGCCGATTTCATGCGCGGTCATGATCGCGGCCGTGCTCCTTTTCGTGCTTCCCTTTTTCGGCAAAAAGCCGCTCAAACTCGGAGCGGACGACGACTGACGGCATCACGGAATCCCTTGGCGACTATGCAGGAAGGCCGGGGGGTTTGGGAGTATGTTCCTTTTCAGATGCCGGACGTTGGGGGGGGATTTTAGGAACCCCTCATCAGCGGCCGTTTGACGAACCCTAAAACCCGAAAGGAGATCGAACGATGAAGAGGAAAATCATGGGAACGGCATGGACAGCGCTCATCCTTGCGATGGTCGCACTTTACCCCGCAGCCGCTGCGGAGTACCCCGAAAGAAACATGAACATGTACTGCTGTTTCGCGCCCGGTGGAACCGTGGATTCAGGAATTCGGGCATTGTGCAACGGCGCGGAGAAGGTCCTGGGCCGGAACATCGTCATTGCCAACAAGGACGGCGGCACCGGAACAGTGGGTCTTGCAGCGCTGGCAGGGGAAAAACCGGACGGCTACACCCTGGCTGCGACCTCCAGCGCGGCGATTATGAGGGTGCCCCTCACCAGGAAGATGACCTACAAGCCCCTTGCCAGCTTCACCAATATCTACGCCTTTGCAGGGGCTGCCAGCGGGCTTCTGGTCAGACCGGACTCCCCCTTCAAGACCTTCAAGGATTTGCTCGAATATGCCAGAAAAAACCCCGGTAAGGTGACCTATTCCACTCTTGGCGCGGGTTCTGTGCCGCACATCCTTATGCAGGTCATCGCGATGAGAGAGAAGATCGATTGGGTCCATGTCCCCTATAAGGGTACATCACCTGCTGAAACGGCGGCTCTTGGCGGCCATGTGGATGCAGTCTCCGCAGGAGACGTCAACAAGGCTCTGAGCGGCCAGATGAGAGCGCTTCTCATGCACACCAGGGAGCGTTTCGACCGGTTGCCGGATGTTCCGACCACGATGGAATTGTACCAGGTTTTCAATGATTCCCTGTTTGCGGTCTATGGCCCTGCGGGAATGGATCCGGCCGTGGTCAGGAAACTCGAAGACGCCTTTGCCAAGGCTCAGGAGATGGATTCCTGGAAGCCTTATGTCGAGCGGTTCGGGGTTGTCTCGCTCAAGATGCGAAGCGCAGAGTACACCAAGTTCCTCCAGGAGCGATGGGACAGTGAAGTCGAGCTGGAAAAGACCCTTGGCCTGATCAAGGAGCCGGCCACTCAACCCAGGTAAGAAGAGTTGATGCCCTCGTAAAAAATCGTCATTCCGGCCCCGCATCAAGTGCGGGATAAACTCCGGCCGGAATCCAGATGTTCTGCAAAGGATCGACAATACTGGATCCCGGCCTTCGCCGGGATGACGGAAAAAGGCTATTTTCGGCCTTTTACGAGACCGTCAAAGCTGGACTGGTGAGTTTTCTTCAATAAGGAGAATGGATGAAAAGCGGGCACGAGAGAGTACGTTTCAGCATTTCAAAGGAAGAACTGACACGGAGGTGGGACGCCGTTCGTCAGGTGATGAAGGAAGAGAAGATCGATTTCCTCGTGATGCAGAACGACAATGATTTTCTGCAGGGGTATGGGAAATGGTTCACGGATATCCCTGCAGTCAACGGCTATCCCACCACAGTCATTTTCCCGAGAGACGGCGAGATGACGGTCATCAACTCGGGTCCCCGCTCGAGCGGGCCGACGGATCTGAGCGCAAAAGACTGGGCCTTTCGAGGGGTGCGCAGGCTGATGACCGCCCCCTATTTCCCCTCCCTGCATTACAGCACAACCTACGATGCGGAACTGGTGGTGCGGGAGCTTGCCCCTTTCAAGGCCTGCTCTGTCGGGCTGGTGGGATGCGGCATGATGTCCCTGGCTTTTGGCGATTACCTGAGGAAACATCTCACTGCCGCAAGCCTATCCGATTTCACCGAGTTCGTCGATCGGATCAAAGTCGTAAAGAGCGACGAGGAAATCGGGCTGATCAGGGAAACGGCATCGATTCAGGATGCCGCATTCGAAAAGGCCCTTGGAATGATCAGGCCGGGCGTCAGGGATTTTGAAGTGGCGGCATTTGTTCAGCACACGGTACAGGATCTGGGCAGCGAGCAGCAGCTCATCATGGCCGGCTCCGCGCCTATGGGCACGCCCTGCCCCCAGATGAGAAGGCACTTCACCCATCGAAAGATGACGGCCGGAGATCAGTTCACGCTGATGATCGAGGTGAACGGCCCCGGCGGGATGTACACGGAGTTGGGAAGGACCTGTGTCCTGGGCAAACCGTCCAATGAACTCCTGGACGCCTTTGAGGTCGCGAAGGAGGCCCAACAGGTCACGCTGGATCTCCTGAAACCGGGGGCCGACCCCAGGGACATCATCACTGCGCATAATGCTTTCCTCAGAAAAAGAGGATGGCCCGAAGAAACCAGGCTGTATGCCCACGGACAGGGGTATGATCTCGTGGAAAGACCGGCGATACGAGAGGATGAAACCATGAGAATCCAGGCGAACATGAATATAACCGTTCACCCGATCGTCGCATCCGGTACGGTTTTTTCCTGGGTCTGCGACAACTATCTCGTTACGGAAAACGGCCCTTCCGCATGCCTGCACAGGACAGAGAAAAAGATTTTCGAGATCTGAGAGGTATGCACCGACGAAGAGGGTTCTGAATGCCACCCGGATGGATTTCATCAGAAAAGGGGGCTCGGCCCTCTTCTTCCTGATAGGCTTAGCCCGAAAAACACCACATCCGAAGGGAATGAGATAGAGAACATGTCCAAACAAGGCAAGAGTGAGAAGGTGGCGGGCATATGCGGCATCTGCCCGGGAGGGTGCGGTGTGCAAGTAGAGCTTGTCGACGGCAGGATTCGAAAAATCCTGCCCCTCAAGAGACACCCTGTCGGTGTAGTATGCGTTCGGGGCGTTCATGCACGGGAGATCGTCTATTCCAACGACCGCTTGAAGTATCCCCTTCTCCGAATCGGTGAGAGGGGTGAAGGAAAATTCAAAAGGATCACGTGGGACGAAGCGCTGGAGCGAATCGCCGATGGTTTTCAGAAGGTGAAGGACCACTATGGCGCCGAAGCGGTGATGACTTACTTCGGCCGTGGAAGTTTCGAGTATAACTTCCCTGAAGTCTTCGGATTCCATGGTCTGTCGATCCAGGGCACCAGTTCGTTCATTTTCCCTTTCGGCTCGCCCAACTCGGCAGGCGTATCTGCGATCTGCTATGTTTCCTACGGCGTTTTCGCAGCTGTAGCCACGCTCGGCGCGAACATGCAAACGATTTACCCGGACTTTGATCACGCGGACCTGGTGGTGATATGGGGGGCCAATCCCCCCACGGATTCTCCCCCCGATAAAATAAAGAAGATCCTCAACGCGAAAAAGCGGGGCGCACGGGTGGTCGTCATTGATCACATGCGATCCGATATCGCAAAGCAGGCGGATGAATGGATCGGAGTGCGCCCGGGAACGGACGGTGCGCTTGCCCTCAGCATGATCAATGTCGTGCTCCGGGAGGGACTCTACGACCGGGATTTTGTGCAGAATTGGACAGAGGGATTTGAGGAACTTCGGAAATACGTGGAGGAGTTTCCGCCGGAAGCCGCTGAGCGCATTACACGCGTGCCCGCGGAAACCATAGCCGGTTTGGCGCGCGAGATAGCCGAATCAAAGGGAGCCTCGCTGGTCATGTACACGGGACTGGAATACACCAACAGCGGGGTGCAGAACATCCGCTCCGTGCTGAGTCTCTGGTCCATAACCGGGAACATGGATGTTCCGGGAGGACTCCTCTTCAGGTCCCGACCAAAGGCGCGCTTCTCGCGCATCGGCCTCGATCCGCCCAAGGGAGTAAAGCCGATAGGCGCAGACAAGTATCCCCTTTTTTGTGATCTGCTGATGTCGGCCCAATTCATGGAAGCGCCGCGGGCGATTTTGAATGGGGACCCATATCCGGTCAAGGCCCTGCTTGTTTTCGGCGCATCTCTCCTTACCAGTCTGCCTGATCCCGAGCTCTGGAAGGAGTGCTTCCGAAAACTTGACTTTATGGTGACATTCGACCGGTTCATGACCGGAGACGGCCTGTATGCCGACATCGTACTCCCCGGGACCACCAACTTCGAGAATTACGGCTTTCAGAGGTATCCGCAAGGATACTGCCAATTGAGACAAAGGGTGATCGAACCTGTTGCCGAAGCCAGATCGGGCTACCTGTTTCTGAGGCAGCTGGCGGGAAAATTGGGCTACGGCGACCTCTTCCCGGCTACCGAGGAGGAGCGAGTCAGATTTGCTCTCAAAGATGCACCGATATCGGTCGAGGATCTTGAGGATCACCCCGAGGGGATGGTATTTGAGACCTCGGATATCGAGTACCGAAAATACGAAAAGGGAACCCTGCGACCGGACGGCAAACCCGGGTTCAACACCCCATCCGGAAAGCTGGAACTGATGTCGCGACTGCTTGCAAAATATGGATATGACGGTCTGCCTGTATACAGAGAACCCACTGAAGGCCCCCTCGGCAGCCCTGAGCTTTGCAAACAGTACCCGCTCGTGCTGAACACGGGGGCGAGGCTGCAATCCGCATTTCGATCCCAGCACCTGAACATCCCGGGACTTCTGAAGCTGCAGCCAAGACCCCAGGTTCTGATCAATCCCGCTGATGCAGCGGCAAGAACCATTCTTGACGGCGACAAGGTCTGGGTGCAATCTCCTCGTGGAAGGGTCGGCGTTTGGGCGAAGGTGACGGACGATGTCATGACAGGCCAGGTGGAACTGAATGTGGGCGGAGGCAGCCCCATTCAGGTGGAGGAATGGCGGGAGGCCAACGCCAACTACGTGACCGACTTTGAAAATCGCGATCCCATCTCGGGTTTCCCCGTGTACAAGGCCCTGCTCTGCGATGTGAAAAAAAGGGAGTGATATGGGGAAGCGGCTCAACCCTTGCCACTCCTCTAACTGCCTCTTAAGGTGTGATCGGTGAAATTGATGCCGCCGTAAAAAGTCCTGAACTCGTAATGCCGGACTTGATCCGGCATCCAGAAGTTCTTGAAATCACTGGATCCCGGTTTTCACCGGGATGACGGAAAAAGAGCAGTTTCGACTTTTTACGAGCGCATCAAATTTGCTTGGGTTTCCGAGCGAGTGTTATATAAGGTGTACAAAAGCTAGGAGAGAACCATGGATCCTGGGAGGGTTTATCAGGTTTGGAATCCCGGCAGGCTCATATTCGGTCCAGGGGCGCTCGGAGAGATCACGAAAGAATTCACCACCAGGGATAAGCCGCTTATCATTACGGATGACGGGGTGGTTCGTGCAGGAATTCTCGACAAGGTGACAGACCTGTTCGCCCGGGCGGAAGTCCGCTATGACACCTTTAACCGCGTTGTGCCGGACACACCGATCGAGACCGTTGAGGAGGGGGCATCGTTTTATCGGAAGAGGGGCTGCACTTCGATAATCGGACTCGGCGGCGGCAGCTCCATTGATACGGCAAAAGCCGTGGCCGTCAGGGTAAGCGGTGATGGGACGTTGAGGGAATACGGTTCCGGCAGGCTCCTCCCGGATTGCCTTCCCCCGATCTATGCGGTTCCGACCACTGCGGGAACCGGTTCGGAGGTGAGCGCAGTAGCCGTCGTCTCCGACCATGAAGGCAAAATGAAGGTGGGCATCAAGAGTCCGCTTCTTGTACCGAAGGTCGCACTGCTGGACCCGCTTCTGCTGTCGACGATTCCTTTTCGCACCGCTGCGGAAACAGGCGCCGATGCCCTTTCGCATGCGATTGAGGCCTATCTCTCCATCAACAGCAACGTGATCACCGATGGAATGGCCCTTTCCGCAATGAGAATGATCACGAGCAACCTGGAAAAGTTCGCCGCCAATCCCGAAGAAACGGAAGCAGCCGGCCGGATGCTCCTTGGGAGTTGTTTAGCCGGTCTCTCCTTCGCAAATGCGGGCCTTGGTCTTGTCCACGGACTTGCCCATTCCGTCGGCGCCTATTATCACGTCAGCCACGGTCTTTCCTGTGCGCTGTATCTATGCGCGGTCATGGAGTTCAATGTCCCTGCCTGCCCGGAAAAATTTGTTCCCCTGGCAAAGGCGCTGGGGGTGGATGTTCGCGGCCTGTCCTCTGAGAAGGCGGCATCGCGGGCAGTGGACGCGGTTCGCGGGCTTTTTTCCAGGCTGGCCATTCCGAAGACCTTTTCGGAGATGGGGATTGAATTCAGGCTTGATCCGAAAATGGTGGATGACGCCTATACGGCCCCCGTTTCAAAAGGCAATCCCAGACAGGCTCAACCGGAGCAGATTGCAGCACTGTTCCTCTCCGTGCAGGGCTAGATTACGGAGTGAGAAGTGGAGGACCGGCATAGGTTATCATGATCCCGGGGTGGAGGCGCTTGAAACCCGAATATCAAATATCGAAATTCGGATTTCGTGCCTCGGATTTCGAATTTATTCAAGATGGCGGACAAAGCACGGGCCGTTGTGGCTACCAAACCTTTTAAAAGGGAGGATGAACATGAAAAGGCTTTCTCTAGTCGCTCTAACCGGGATTTTTTTAATGACGGGGATATGCGGGGATGCCATTGCCCAACAGAAGGTGATCAAGCTGACCTACAGCGACCACAATCCACCCAATGCCTGGTGTACGGTCAACGGAACCGAACCATGGCTGAAACGGATCGAGAAGGCCACCGACGGCAAGGTGAAGATTGAACGATATTATGCCGAGAGTCTGGCCAAGGGCACCGATGCATGGATGGGCATCAAGACCGGCGTGATGGATATGGCCTGGTGTGCGCAGGGCTATTGGGCGGGTGTGACCCCCCTTTCCGATGTGATCACGCTTCCGTTCCTGCCCTTTAAGAACGGCAGGCAGGCGGGCGGCATCTTGTGGAAGCTGCGGGAGAAATACCCTGAGATCCAGAAGGAGTATGCCGATGTGCACGTCCTGGTCTTCCACGCCACACCTCCCATATCCCTGATAACCTCAAAAAAGCCGGTCAAGACCATGGAGGATCTCAAGGGTCTCAAACTGAGGGTGCTCGCCGGGCCTCCGACCGACGTATTCAAGGCCATGGGCGCTGTGCCGGTGCTGCTTGGCATGCCAGATGTCTATCTTGCAATGCAGAAGGGCACCATCGACGGGTCGGGAATTCCGCTTGGAACGCTCGAGATCTTCAACCTTTATGAGGTCGCCAAATACTGGACTCATGTACCCATCACCACCTCGTACTTCACGGTTTCGATGAACAAGGCAAAGTGGAACAGCCTGCCCCCGGATATCCAGAAGGCGATCACGAGTGTCTGCGGATACGAGGGATCACGGACCTACGCCTGGGATTTTCATGACAGTTATGATCAGCCGGTCCGGAAGGAGATGGCCGACTGGGTTAAAAAAGGCGGGCAAAAATTGGAGGAGTATGATTTGCCCAAGGCTGAGCTGAACCGGTGGATAGAGGCGGCAGGAAGGCCCGTATGGGATCGCTGGGTCGCGGGCATGGAAGCCAAAGGGCTGCCGGGCAAGGCTGTACTCGACGACACGCTGAAGCTCATCGAAACTGAACCCTAGGTGAAAACCATGTGGCTGAACAGGTGCGCGTCTTTCCTCGCGAGAATTGCTGATCCTGTAAGCCGATGGATGAGTGGTCTCGGAGCAGGCATCCTCGCTGCGATGATGTTCCTTGCAGCCATGGATGTCCTGCTCCGCTATTTTTTCAATCGGCCGATCGGCGGGGCGATGGAGCTTATCCAGTATATGATGCTCATTACCATCGTCTCGGGGTTTGCTCATTGCACGATGGAGAAGAGTCACATCAGGGTGGAAGTGGTGATTGACCGGTTTCCCCTGGCAGTGCGGAAAATTCTCTACTGCATTACCTCTTTCCTGACGCTCGGGCTGGTCGTACTGATATGCCGCCAGGCGGTCGTCTATGCGGGGCTCCTGAAGGATTCCCGGATGACCTCGCCGGTACTGTTCATACCCGCTTTCCCGTTTGCCCTCGTAATGGCTTTAGGCATGGCCGTGTTCTCTCTGGCCCTGCTGGCGGAATTCGTCTATTTCCTGAATAAAGCGGTGAACGAATGACCGAACTGAACATGGAGTTCATCACCACCGTAATCCTGCTTGTCCTGGGGTTCGCGTTCCTTTTTTCGGGCATGTACCTGGGTGCGGCGATGGGGCTCTTCGGGTTTTTAGGGCTGTTGTACATGCGCGGCATGAACCACGGCCTGGGAGAGCTGATGACGGTTCCCTACACGCTTTTCTCCACATATGACTTCTCCGTCATCCCCCTGTTCATTCTCATGGGGCAGATCTGTTTCTACGCAGGCATGAGCGCCGACATTTTCGGAACCGCATATAAATGGTTGGGCCAGCTGCGCGGGGGGTTGGCCATGGCTACCGTTGCGGCCTGCGCCGGCTTCGCGGCCGTTTCCGGCTCCAGCGTGGCGACGGCGGTGACCATGGGGCTGGTGGCTGTTCCGGAGATGAAAAAGTACAAATACGATGTGGCCTTATCCACAGGCGCACTGGCCGCCGGGGGCACCATAGGCATTCTGATTCCTCCGAGCATCAATTTCATTATTTATGGGATCATGACCGGTCAGTCCATCGGTCAGCTCTTCCTCGCCGGCGTGCTGCCCGGCATTCTTCAGGCCGGTCTGTTCATACTGGTCGTCTTCATCCTTTGCAAGCGCAATCCGAGTCTGGGTCCGGTAGGACCCAGAACGACCCTCAAAGAGAAGATCGTTTCCCTGAAGAATACATGGATCATCATCCTTCTCTTTTTCGCCATCATCGGCAGCCTTTACAGCGGCATCTGCACCCCCACCGAAGCTGCGGCGGTCGGGGCCTTTGTGGCATTCGTTTTCGCAGTGTTGAAGAGAAGGCTGAACTGGAAGAGTATGAGGGGCAGCTTTCTGGACACTATCAAGAATACGAGCATGCTGATGCTCATCTTTGCGGGCGCAACCATCATGAGCCACTTTCTGGCAGTCACCCGACTCCCTATGATGCTGGCGGATACGGTCGTGGCGCTCGAAGTGAACCGCTATTTCATTCTCAGCCTTGTCTTGTTCATCTATCTGATCCTCGGCTGTCTCATGGATCCGGGGTCGATGCTGCTGCTCACCATTCCCACGTTTTATCCTGTCATCTCCGCCCTGAATTTTGACCCCATATGGTTCGGAGTGCTGGTCACGGTGATGTGCGAAATTGGATGTATCACACCGCCCATCGGTCTGAATGTATTTGTCATCCGTGGAATAGCAGGAGACATCCCCATGTACACCATATTCAGAGGCATCCTTCCGTTTGTCGCGGCGGATTTCCTGTTACTGGCCATCATCCTGCTCTTTCCGGGCCTGTCGCTGCTGCTGCCCTCCCTGATGAGGTAATATCAAGGTCAATTCTTTTTCTCAGAGTATGATCGTCTTCAGCAATCCCCCAAATCCACCGTCAAATTTCGAATCCTCTCGCAAAACGTGTCGGCTAGGGTATCTCCCGGTTCACCAGCAAGCATCAGATGCAAGGCTTGCGAAGTCCCGAGGAGTGAGGCGTACATGCAGGTACGTCGCAGCGACGAGGGACGAGCGTAACGCAGCAGATGATGTTTGATGGTGAATCGGGGAATCCACAGAGTTCTTGACATTCTGTACGACTATCGAGAATATGATACTATCTCTCTTAAGCATCTTCGAAGTGGATCCCTGTTACTACCTCTTTTACGGCTCAAGTCACCTATGGTTGGACTTGTATGATAAAGTCTATTCTGGTTGCCGATGATGATTTGGATTTTCGCTTGATCATTAGGCTGGCACTGGAAGCAAGTGGTTACAAGGGAAATATGCACTTTGTAGATGATGGCTTGGAGTTGATGGACTATCTCAATCATCGGGGAGAGTATTTCGATTCCGAGATTCCCGACCTGATTATCCTCGACCTGAACATGCCCAGAAAAAATGGCCGAGAAGCCCTTCACGAGATCAAAGCCGACCCTGCCTTAAAATCTATCCCGATAGTCATCCTCTCGGTTGCGAGCTCCAAGGAAGATCTCCAACTCTCCCGTGACTTCGATTGTCCTTTCATCAGAAAGCCCGACAGCTATTCACAGTGGGTGAATGCCATGGAAGCGCTCTTGAAGTTTTACGGCTCTGAGGAATGACCTCATGGGTGATGCATAAAAGCCTTTGGAATTCATGATCATCCTGCCGCCCTCACCTTCACCAGAGGCCTGCCCTGAAGGATTTCCGTCATCGATGAAATAAGGCGTTCAATGATGCCCTTTTGCGTTTCAGCATGTCAATAAACTTCCATTCCCGATAAGAAATTGCCTTTTTGGAGAAAATATAGTAAGAATCCGACCCCACAGTGGCCGGCTTTGATGCACCCCGAAGGGGTGAAGTTTGTGACGCTGGATCACCGGAATATTGGAATGTTGGAATAGTGGAATAGTGGGAAGTAATCACCCAAACCGGGAGATGAATGTTCTGCAAAATGGCCTTATGCGCTTTGAGACCCATCATTCCACAATCCCATTGTTCCAGTATTCCAAGGAACATATTTTTCCGGCTGCGCCGATTGTCTCTGACCTGGTCAAGAGGGTCGGGATCTCCACGTCACATTAAGCAGTTCTCTCTTGGAGCTGAACCTTAAGACGCGATTGGAGAAGCACGTTCATGAAGATAAGCGAGGTTCCCCAGGAGCGCGGAATCAATCCTGAAAACGTTCATGAAGTCTGCTATGCGGTGGATGAAAGCGGCAGGTACGTGCTGAGCGACAGTGCAGGGTGGGAGCCGAAAAATATCGTCAACGAGCAGGCGTGGGAAATCGTTAAGGCGCAGGTGCAGGCCGTGTTGGAGCAGATACGGGCAGGCAAGCTGAGCCCTCTCGCCTTTCACATGGCCAAGAACCAGATGAATACCGGTCTCCTTTCAAGATATGCGGGTTTCAGCCACTGGCGCGTCAAACGCCACTTGAGACCCGCTGTCTTTCGGCGACTTAAACCGGATGTGCTCAGGAGATACGCCGATGTTTTTGAAATTACGGTCGAGCAACTCCTGAAAGCGCCGGACAATGCCAATGATTGTTTTAGGGAAATTCGGCTTTAATGAAAATTGATTTCAGGCACCGACAGTCCGCCCATTGCGAAAGCGGCGTTTCATCCAACTTGCTGTTCCATCACGGCGTCAACATCAGTGAAGCCCTGGCTTTTGGTATCGGCGCAGGTTTATTTTTCGCATATCTTCCTTTCATAAAGATCAACGATCTTCCGCTGACCACCTTCCGCTGTGAGGTCGGAGGGATTTTGAAGGGCGTGTGCCGCAAGCTGGGTGCGGGACTCCACTCGAGGCGGTTTCGCAACCCGGAAGAGGGCATGGCTGCGCTGGACCGTCTTCTGGAGAGCGGCATTGCGGTCGGCTGCCGGACCGGCGCCTACTGGCTGCCCTATTTCCCTTCGGCTTACCGGTTCCACTTCAATATGCACAATCTCATTGTGTACGGAAAAGAGGGAGACGACTATCTGATCAGCGATCCGGTCTTTCCGGAACCTCAAGTCTGTTCTGCCAGGAACCTGATGAAGGCGCGGTTTGCCAAAGGGGCGCTCGCCCCCAAAGGTACGATGTATTATCTCACCCGCGTACCCGGGGAGATCGATCTGGGCCGCCCGATCCGGAAAGGGATCAAAAAGGTCTGCAGCAGGATGCTGAAAACCCCACTTCCCATGGTCGGGGTTCGGGGGATACGTTTTCTCGCGGGCCGCCTGGAAAAATGGCCGGAAAGACTGGGAAAGCCCAAGACTACCCTTTACCTTGGCCAACTCGTCCGCATGCAGGAAGAACTCGGAACCGGCGGCGCAGGCTTCCGCTTTATGTATGCCGCCTTTTTGCAGGAAGCCGCCTCCATTCTGAATGACAACCGTCTTGATGACCTTTCCCGTAAAATGACACAGGCGGGCGACGGCTGGCGGAAATTTGCTTTTATCGGCGCTCGGCAATGCAAAGGCCGGGCAACTGAGACAGACTCCTTCGGCGCCATGGCCGAGATTCTGAGAGACTGCGCTGAAAAGGAAACGGCCATTTATAGGGAGTTGCAGGCGATTGTAAAAAACTCGGATTGAACCGCAGCCCGGAGGCTCGGTCAGATGACGGCTCGGACCAATAGCCGCAAAGAGAAAGCGGGGATTTTCCCTGTGAGAATACTGGACGTTTACCGGAGAGGATTTTGAAATGAACGTTTCTTTCCCGGCTGGAGTTGAATCCAACATTTCGATTAAGGAAAAACTCAAGAAAGTCCTGATCCAATCTCTGAACCTGGAAGTCACCCCGGAACAGTTTTATGACGATGACCTCATTTTCGGCGAAAAGTTCGGCTTGGATTCGATAGATGCTCTTGAAATCATATGTCAGGTCGACAGACACTTCGGTGTCGCCATACGTAATATGAAGGAAGGACGTCCTGCTTTGCAGACCATCAACAGCCTCGCAGCATTTATCGAGGCCCATCTCTGAACATGGGACCTGTCACGCCACTCGCGATTTCCGGGATTGGTTCGGCTGGAGCGGCCGGGGAAGAGGTATTGATTGTCGAAAACCTGGTCAAGATCTATAAAGGGGCTGCTCGCAAGGCTCTTTCCGGCTTGAACATCACCGTCAGGCGCGGGGAAATCTTCGGGTTGCTGGGTCCGAACGGCGCCGGCAAAACCACCGCCATTAAAATCATGAGTACTTTGCTGAGTGCGACAGCAGGACGGGTGCAAATCTACGGGACCGACGCCCTCAAACACCCGGGACATATCCGCAGCCTCCTGGGACTGGTCCCTCAGAATATCGCCCTTTATGGCGGTTTGACTGCTCGGGAGAACCTGCGATATTTCGGCACGATCTACGGCCTCAGGGGGCAAGTCCTCAAAGAGCGAATCGCTTTTTGTCTCGATACGGTAGGTCTGGAGAGCCGGGCCGACCAGCGCGTATCCACCTACTCGGGCGGCATGAAGCGCCGAGCCAATCTGGCGGCCGGAATCCTGCATAATCCCCGCCTTCTCTTTCTCGATGAACCGACGGTCGGCATCGACGCCCAATCGCGCAATATGATCCTGGAAAAGCTGAGCCTTCTGAAACAGAACGGGGCCGCCATTGTATATACCACCCACTATATGGATGAGGCGGAGCGACTTTGCGATCGGGTCGCCATTATGGACGAGGGCCGCATCATTGCGGAGGGGTCACTGCAGGAAATTGCCGATAGGCCGACCGGGCATGCCGATCTGGGGGAACTGTTTCTGACCCTAACCGGAAAAGAACTGAGGGACTGAAAGGGATGTATAAAATCGGTGCAACCCTTTTAAAGGAAATTCTTCTTCTTTCCCGCGACAGAAGCGGCCTGCTGGTGCTTTTTCTGATGCCTGCCCTGCTGGTGCTCGTGATGACGCTGGTTCAGGAGAATGTCCTTAAGACGATGGGTGAAGGCCATACGCGAGTCCTGTTCGTCGATGAAGACGGACAGGAGGTGGGTGAGAATATCCAAAGAAAACTCGCGGGGATGTCGTCGATCGAATTCGTAAAAGAAATCGATGGGCGTAAAATCGATCGGAAGACCGCTTTGGCGCTCGTTTTCAAGGGTGATTTCCAGCTCTGCATCGTCATCCCGAAAGGGACAACCGCTGCCTGTAAAGCCGGCGCTCAACAGTCGGTCAGGCGGGCTTTTGAAGGGGGAGCACCGCCGCATAAGGACCCCGTGGAGCGACTCGATATCCGCGTCTATTTTGACCCAACCGTCTTCGGGGGTACCCGCTCCGCAATGCTTCAGTCTCTCGAGTTACTGGCTTTCGGCATTGAGATGGAAGAAAAGATGAGGGCGTTGTCGGACCTGCTGCAGACATATATCCCCGGCTCCATAAGAGAAACCATGGGATCCCCGCTGGCGGAGTCGAGCGGAGTCGACATTCCCCGGATGCAGCGCGATTTCATCCACAGCAGGCTGCTGGGGGTGCGCGAAAGTCCGGCCGGCAAGAGTGTGTTCGAGAAGAAGCCCACATCGGTGCAGCATAACGTTCCGGCCTGGGCACTGTTCGGCATGTTTTTCATCGTAGTCCCCATGGCGGGCGGATTGATAAGGGAGCGGCACGATGAAACATTGGCACGGCTGAGGACCATGCCCATATCCTATTTTTCCATTATGACGGGAAAAATCCTCGGCTATCTTTGCGTGTGCCTGATCCAGTTCGGGCTGATGCTGTTTATCGGAATACATGTCCTCCCCTTACTGGGCGCCCCGGTGCTCCAGATGGGCGCCGATCCATTCGCCGTTTTTGTCATCGCGCTCAGCGCCATCCTGGCTGCAACCGGCTACGGTATCATGCTGGGGACGCTCGCAGGAACCTATGAACAGGCTTCGATGGTCGGCCCGATCTCCATTGTTATCGCTGCGGCAATGGGCGGGATTATGGTTCCGGTGTATGCCATGCCCAGGATCATGCGGGATATCAGCGTTTGTTCTCCCCTTGCCTGGGGCCATGATGCCTTTCTGAATGTCTTTGTGCGGGGGGGTGGCCTGGAGAGCGTTGCATGGCAGGTTCTGGCTCTGTTGTCTTTTTTCGCCGCAAGCTTACTCGTATCCCGGATCTGCTTTTCTTTGCGCAGCCGAAATGGAGGATAATCTGAATTCGACGGACCTGACCGCTTTTTTTGAGCCGCGAAATCTTGCAATCATCGGCTCTTTCAGGGAAGGCCTTTTCGGCGGGTATCTTGCTGTCCAGTCCTTGAAACGGTCCGGGTACGAAGGGGAGATCTATCCGATAAACCCGATGTACAAGGAGGTCCTGGGCCTGAAGGTGTACCCGTCAATGGACAGCGTTCCGGGTGAGGTGGATCTGGCGCTCGTCATGATCAATGGCCGCTCCGTCCCGGCCGTCATTTCAGAATGTGCGGCCAAGTCCGTCCGGGGGATTATCGTTGTTTCGGATGGATTTGCGGAGAGAGATGAGGCCGGGGCGCGGTTGCAGAACGAAATCGTTGAAATCGCCCGATCCCATGGAATACGGCTCCTGGGGCCGAATACGGCGGGTGTCGTAAACATGGCAAACGGCCTCAATCTTTGCCCGTACAATGGGGGCGGTTATCCACTGAAAAAGGGGAGTGCCGGTATCTGCGCTCAGACGGGGATGGTCAACCCCCAGGCCTTTTCCTACCGTGGTTCGTCCATCGGAATAAGCAAAATCTGCGATTTCGGTAACCGCTGCGATGTGGATGAATGCGATATGCTGGAGTACCTGGAGAACGACCCTGAGACCAGGGTCGTCAGTATGTACCTGGAGAGTGTGCGGGATGGAAGAAGGTTTTTGGAAACCGCCGCAAGGGTCGGCGGGCGAAAACCCATTCTGGTTTTGAAGTCCGGCAGGACCCGTGAAGGGGCTCGAGCTTCTGCGTCCCACACGGGCTCAATAGCGATGGATGACGATATCTTCGACGCTGTTTGCGTACAGACCGGGCTCTTGCGCCTGGAGAACTACGGCGACATCTTCGAGATGCCCAAGATCTTTGCGGCAGGTCGGCCTGCAATGGGCAATCGATTGGGAATCGTCACCTTTACAGGGTGCATCGCCGTTCTTGCCATCGATGAAGGGGCTAGATACGGTTTGTGGCCGGCAACCATTTCCGAAGAAACCAGGGATTTCCTGGACGGGATTTTTCCAGAGCTGGGAAAGATGCCCGTAGACATAGGACCCGCGATGGCGGCGGTTAAGGATGCCTTTGACCGGTACCCCGGAATTCTAAAAACGGTTGCAGAGGACGACCAGGTGGATTGCCTTTTCAGCGTGGTCTGGGCAAACCCCGACGCCCACATAATCGGGAGTTATCTTGATGCCTTTCGTCAGATGCAGCATTTCTCGAGAAAAGCGGTGGCCACATGGGTCTATGGCCCGGATCCGGGAGTGACGTCCGACACTGCCGCACGGATAGAGGAAATGGGCTTCCCGACCTTCAGCAGCCCGGAAACAGCCATCAGGGCGCTCGGCCTGGCCGTGAGGTATGGAACCCGGGAGACACCGCCGCCCCCGAAAACCCGTAAGCACTGGTAGTAGGCCTGACAGCCTGCCCTTTACAACGGCTCGCCGAATTGATAATCATCTTGAAGCTTCATAGAAGGAGAATTCCATGGCCACGGCACTTGAGCTCTACGATCCACAGGTCTATGAGCTTGTAAGACAAGAAGAAGTAAGGCAGAGCGGGAAGATCAGGCTCATTCCATCTGAAAACTACGTTTCCAAAGCGGTCATGATGGCCACCGGGAGCTGTTTGACCAACAAGTACTCCGAGGGGTACCCTAACAGACGGTATTATGAAGGACAGCAGGTAACCGATTTGATCGAAACGCTTGCGATCGAAAGGGCAAAAGCGCTCTTCCGCGCCGATCACGCCAATGTCCAACCGTATTCAGGATCTGTGGCGAACCTTGCCGCCTATTCTGCGCTGGTCGAGCCGGGCTCAACGATCATGGGCCTCAAGCTGACGGAAGGGGGACATCTGACTCATGGCTGGAACGTGAGTGCCACAAGCAAGTTTTTCAAGAGTGTCCAGTATTCCGTAGATCCGAAGACAGGTCGATTCGATTACACTCGGATCGAGGAGATCGCAAAAAAGCATCGGCCCAGCATCATCATCTCGGGTGCGACCGCATACCCGCGGGAGATTGACTTCGAGGTCTTCGGTCAGATTGCACGGGAGGTCGGCGCCTACCATATCAGCGATATTGCCCATGTCTCAGGTCTTGTCGTGGCGGGCTGCCACAAGAGTCCGGTACCCTATGCGGACATCGTCTCCACCACCACGCACAAGACGCTTCGGGGCCCCAGAGGAGGCCTGCTGCTCTGCAAGACCGAACATGCGGAAAAGGTGGATCGGGCCGTATTCCCCGGTCTCCAGGGCGGGCCGCACATGCATACCATCACGGGAATCGCGGTAGCCCTGGCGGAAGCGAACACCCGCGAATTCCTCTCCTATGCTAAACAGATCGTCGCCAATGCCAAAGCACTTGCCGAGAAGCTGGCCGAGCATGGTTTCGATATAGTATCCGGCGGGACGGACAATCACCTGATCCTGATCGATCTGCGCAGCAAGAAGATTGCCGGAAAGAAACTGGCAAAAGCGTTGGACCGGGCAGGCATTGTGACAAACTACAACACTATCCCCGGGGACACCGCCCCTCCTTTCAACCCCAGCGGCCTGAGGATCGGCACGCCTTCGGTCACCACCCGCGGTATGCGCGAGAAGGAAATGGAGATCATCGCGGGATTCATCAACAGGGTTGCGGAAAATATCGAAAACGAATCCGTGATCGAGGAGGTCGGCAAAAAGGCGCTGTTGCTCTGCTCGGAGTTTTCGGTTCCCGACCACTTCATTATTCCGAACAAGACCGAGCCGCAGTACATGTGCTCCGAGTGATACCCAAGTGTGGACGCGGCCTTTTCTCCGAAGACGACCCGGTGCGCTGCTCCGATCCTTTCTCCTCCCCGGATGAATTCAGAGAGCAGAGGCCGGCGCTCCTTTCAGCTTCAACAGGCTATTGGAAAACCTGAGGACGTTCCTCATTCAAAACTCTCCTCCTCACCTTGCGACGCTGGTAGGTCGGAGCCTCGAGAATATCCAGGTCCTCTCCCTTCTGCCCTCTCACCTGCCATTGGTCATGGGCCTCATCAGGGTTGAGATCCCGGAGCCGTACGGCCTTGTTCTGTTTCGCCTTGTCGATCCCGGTCGCGATGACCGTGATCTGGACGTCCTCTCCCATATTCTCGTCAAACACGACGCCCCAGAAGATCTCCGCCTCCATATCCACTTCTCCCTTGATATAGCTGCACGCGTCGTCAATTTCTTCCATTGTCATGCTTGAGGGTCCGCAGATATTCATCAGAAGACCTTTGGCGCCGCATATCGTGATGTCTTCCAGCAGCGGGCTGTTGACAGCCTGCTTGGCCGCGTCCAAAGCCCTGTTCTCGCCTCCGGCCCTGCCTGTTCCCATCATGGCAGTGCCCATCTGTTCCATAACCTTCTTTACGTCCGCGAAATCGAGGTTGATAAATCCGCTGCTGACAATCAGATCCGAGATCCCCTTGACCGCGTTCAGAAGAACATCATCCGCCCGGGTGATCAGATCCTTCAACATGCTGCTCTTCTTCCCAATGGCCCTGAGTCGTTCATTCGGAATCAGGATGATGGTATCCGCTTCCTTTTTTAAACAATCGATTCCCGCCAGGGCTCGACTCATCCTCTTTTCACCTTCAAACAGGAACGGCTTCGTCACTACGGCAATCGTCAATGCACCGCCCGCTTTGCACTCGCGCGCGATCACGGGTGTCGCCCCGGTGCCCGTGCCTCCCCCCATGCCGGCGGCGAGGAAAACCATGTCCGCCCCGGTGATAAACTCCCGAACTTCGCCGAGAGTCTCCTCCGCGGCCGCCCTTCCGATCTCGGGATCAGCGCCTGCACCAAGCCCCTTTGTGATCGAGGCGCCGAGCTGAATCTTGGAAGCGCAGATCGATCGTTCGAGGTCCTGGACATCCGTGTTCGCCGCAAGAAATTCAACCCCTCGCAGCTTTGCATTGATCATGTTATTGATGGCATTGCCTCCGGCGCCCCCGATACCGATCACCTTGATTTTCGCACCGTGCAACAATTCGAAATCCATACCGACTCCTCCCCTTTTTCATCCCTCGTGATATATAACAGTCAACATCTCGGATCTCACCTCTTGAGTTTGCTTATGGATGAAACCAGTCTCAGGGCAGCAGGGGGCTGTTCTACCTGGCCATACAAAATGGACTTGATATTTCCTGTCTGGTACATGGCCTCATTCATTTCCCATTGGCTTCCCAGGACCGCTCCTTCAAGGGATATCCCCGCAAACAGACCCTTTGACCTGGAATAGGAAAAAATCCCTCCATGAAGCATAACATCGGTTGCGGCCGTTGCGTGGGCGCCGATCGGCCCGGCTGCAACGGCGACATCCCCGCCGAGCTTGAAGGAAGTCCTGAGGAATGAATCCATGGCCTTCTGTCCTATAATGACGAGAATCAGGTCAATGGATTCAACCCCGATTTGAAAACCCACGCTCCCCGCGCCCAGGGAGGTAAAGGCGGGCCCCGACCATCTGCCGTCCAGATTGGCGAGTACGACGCCCTTGCCGTAGGATCCTCCCACGATAAGACCGCCCTTGAACATTCCAGGGATGACCGCCAGCCCTGCACAGTCCCTGAGGAGATCCTCCGGAATCACCTTATCCCTGCTGGTCACCATCTCTTCGATGACGATCCGCGCCTTGTCGATGAGGAGATCGGCCTCGTCCATTTTTCCGGCGAGGACAGAAGAGGTCAACACAATCATGATGGGTACAATCAGGCATAGGGAAAAGGCCTTCTTCATAATTCAAATCCTTTCTTCAAAAGCGCGCCCAAAACTCTTTCCAACCATTCCGAACACGGTAAATCATGCGCTCTAAGAGTTCGCTCAAACTCAACTTCATACGATCGATTGTGCGCTTCGAAAAATCATCATCTGCTCCATACTGTTTCCGAACATCCTTCCAGCCGCACTGCGACTGCGTACAAGCCTGCTTCCCGGTAGAGAGGCAATGATCATGCTCGCCGTTCTCTACGCCTTGCCGTCCCGATCGGTGTCTTGAGAACCAGAGAGACGTCATCCTTCCTGCGTATTTTGAGCTTTACATCGTCCTTATCAACTTCAAAGTATTTGGAGATGACCTCGACGATCTCGCGCTGCAGGTCGATCAGTATGTCGTTTGAAACATCAAGCTTATCGCAGATCAAAGCAAATCGAAGTCTTGTCTTGGCGACTTCCTTGCTGTTTCTCTTTCCCATGAACCTTCGAAACCACATG